>Ga0307513_10001574_pt1 | contig 32724 bp, 36 predicted proteins | sample 15_EM_MG_FD_202174 | JGI IMG/M metagenome (GOLD analysis project Ga0307513, IMG submission 202174) | Populus trichocarpa ectomycorrhiza microbial communities from riparian zone in the Pacific Northwest, United States - 15_EM | ecosystem: Host-associated > Plants > Roots > Unclassified | place... | reverse complement strand
TCAGGCCCTCTCTTCGTCAGTACGTAGCAGTCTCATTTGGCGCGTCGGCGGACGACGAATCCGAGACCCACGCAGCCGGTCAGCATCAGTGCATAGGTCGACGGTTCCGGCACTGCGGCGACGCTACGAAACTCGGTGATGTTCCCGTAGATGGAGTACTGGTCGCCCAGACCGTTGACGAAATCGAGCCCGATTCCGTTATCGTTGAAGAGGCTACCAAAGGTCGTCGGCAAGGCAGCGCTAGAAAATGCCGTGCCGGTCGCGTCGTTAAAGCCCAGAAAGAAGGCGTCCGCAGAGTAGCTCGTTCCGGTGATAGCGATCAGGCTCAGCGCCGACGTGCTGAAGCTGTCGTACCCGGCATAGGCGTTATCGTTGACGAAGATCTGGGCTGGCGTAGTTGACGCCGCAGTCAGTCCGCCCACGGCGATAGTCAATCCGCCTGTGCGATAGCCGTACTGCGTTCCGCCGTCCGGCGTCACGCCACCACCATATGGTGCCGTGGACGCGTCGTACCAGAACTCCCCCGTGAAGGCGTCCCCTACCGTGACAGGGAGGCTAAAAGATGGATTCGTGTCGGAGCGGGATTGATAGATGACGCCGGAAAAGGAGTAGCGGACCTCCTGCGCATGGCAGGCGAGCGAAGCGAGCGCGGCAACAGTAAATGCCACGAGACGTTGGAACTGCATGAATCCTCCCGTTGTTAGTGCTCAAACTATTGCACGCCCCGTGCCCGCGGAACCCCCTTGAGTGGGGGTCTGCTCGACTCCTGACAGGTCAAGGCCACGCCGCGACGGGCATAGATCGCCAACCCACAAGCGTCCAGCGGTCAGTCCGCGGGCTATGGCCAACGACTCATCTTGACTGCCCTGACAAGCAAGAGCGTGAGGATGAAGAGAGTGATTACCGTGACGCCCATGTTGCGGAGCAAGCTCTGCCCGCGCTGCAGCAGAAATTGCAGGCTGGCTGTTCACCATTCACGTCGAGCCGCGGGCCGTCCCCCGGTCCGTGCGTCGGGATCTGTGGCCCGACGAGAAGCTACGAGCGACGGAGCCCGAGCTCGCAGCAGACGAATGGTTGCGGCCCATCAATGCAGATGCTGTTTAAGCTCCTGCGGCGTAAGCGTGCGGCGAACCCATCTTGAATAGCGCAGTCAGAACGACAACGATGCTGTCCATGTATTTAATAGCTGGACAGCATGCAATCGGAAGAGAGTCGTAAGCGCAGGCGCTACAGCAGCGAGCTGAAGAGCCAGATCCTGGACCAGTGCGACGTGCCTGGCGCGTCGGTCGCCAAGGTCGCCATGTCCCATGGCGTCAACGCGAACATCGTGCACGGCTGGCGCAAGCTGGCACGCCGTGCCGACCCCTCGTTCGCCCAGCAAGAGTTCGTCCCGATCGCCGTTGCAGCGAGCGGGCACGGACCAGCGGCGGATCAACCCATCGAAGTCGAGCTGCGCCGTGGCGCGATCACAGTGAAGCTGTTGTGGCCCATCGCCCACGCGTCCCAACTCTCGGCCTTCGCTCGCGAGCTCCTCCGGTGATCCGCGTCGACACGATCTGGCTGGCCGTCGATCCCCTGGACATGCGCTCCGGCACCGAGGCAGCCCTTGCCAGGGTTGTTCGCGTCTTCGGCGCAGCCCACCCCCACCACGCCTACCTCTTCGCCAACCGCCGTGCAAACCGCATGAAGGTCCTCGTGCACGACGGCATCGGCGTCTGGCTCGCCGCACGCCGCCTCAACCAGGGCCGCTTCACCTGGCCACGCGATGTCGGGATCTCCATGAGCCTGACCCGCCACCAGCTCGACGCACTCGTCCTCGGCCTCCCCTGGCAACGCCTTGGAGAGGCCGGGATCATCAGCATCCTGTAGCAGCAATTGCTGCATCCACGGATGCACACGGCGCAAGACGTCTGGCACGATCCTGCTCCGTGATTGACGCGGACCACCTGAACCAGCTCGACGCGCAGCAACTGCGCGACATGGTCCGCTCTCTGATGGGCACAGTGACCACCCAGCAGCTGCAGATCCAGCGCCAGGATCATGAGATCGCCTTCAAGCAGGCGCTGATCGACAAGATCAACCACGAGATGGCGGTGCTCAAGCGGCTCAAGTTCGCCGCCCGGTCCGAAGCCTTCAACGCCGAGCAGAAGAGCCTGCTCGACGAGACGATCGACACCGACCTGGCCGCACTGCAGGCCGAGCTCGACGCGGTCCTGCCCAGGGAAGTGGTCGAGCGGACCACGCCGAAGCGCCAGGCCTTGCCAGCGCACCTTCCGCGCCGGGAGGTCCTCCACGAGCCCGACAGCACCACCTGCCGCTGCGGCTGCGCACTCAAGCGCATCGGCGAGGACGTGGCCGAGAAGCTGGACTACCAGCCCGGCGTGTTCACGGTCGAGCGCCATGTGCGCGGCAAGTGGGTCTGCACCCAGTGCGAGACGCTGGTGCAGGCCCCCGTGCCACCGCACATCATCGACAAGGGCATCCCGACCACGGGTCTGCTTGCCCAGGTCCTGGTCGCCAAGTACGTGGATCACCTGCCGCTGTACCGGCAGGAGAGCATCTTCGGCCGTGCAGGTCACCCGATCGCCAGGTCGACGCTTGCGCAGTGGGTAGGTGCCTGCGGCACCCAGCTGCAGCCGCTGGTCGACGCCCTGAAGGACGAACTTCTCCAGCACCCGGTGCTGCATGCCGACGAGACGCCCGTGGCGATGCTCAAGCCTGGGCACGGCAAGACGCACCGGGCCTACCTGTGGAGCTACTGCACGACGAGCTTCAACCCGATGCGTTCTGTCGTCTTCGACTTCGCGGAGAGCCGAGCTGGTCAGCATGCCAGAGACTTCCTGGGTGTGGAGGCCGACCGATGGCGAGGAACCCTGGTCTGCGATGACTTCAGCGGCTACAAGGCGATGTTCGAGCTCGGCATCACCGAGGCGGGCTGCCTGGCCCATGCGCGGCGCAAGTTCCATGAGCTGTGGGCGAACCACAAGAGCGCGGTGGGCGAAGATGCCTTGAAGTTCTTCGTACAGCTGTATGAGATCGAGCGCGAGGTCCAGACGTTGAGCTCAGACGAGCGACGACAGATCAGGCAGCGAAGGTCAAGGCCGATCGCAGACACGATGCAGCAGTGGCTGGCAGCGCAGCGACGGCGGGTGCCGGACGGATCGGCGACGGCCAAGGCGATCGACTACAGCTTGAACCGATGGGCGGCGCTGACGCGCTTCATCGACGATGGTGATCTGCCGTGCGACAACAACTGGGTGGAGAACCAGATCCGGCCGATCGCGATCGGGAGGAACAACTGGTTGTTCGCCGGAAGCCTTCGTGCGGGCAAGCGGGCCGCTGCGGTGATGAGCCTGGTGCACTCGGCCAAGCTCAATGGGCACGAGCCCTTCGCGTACCTGCGGGATGTGCTGGATAGGCTGCCGACGATGCCGGCAAGTCGGATCGGGGAATTACTGCCGCATCGTTGGCCGCAACGTTCTGCGGACTAACGTCCTCAAACAAAGACCTCACCGTCCTTGCCCTCGTTGAGCAGCTTGCAGATGTCCTCGGCCTTGTGTTGCGAAGGGCAAGGGATACGGACCTTCCGAGGACCGGTGAAGCTGTTCGTGACAAGGGGCGTCCCCGCACGCGATCGCACGACCTCATAGGGACCGGCCTTCGGGGGAACGATAAAGCGAGGCATCGAGCGGTGCAACTGCGACGGGTTCGTCAAGATGGTATCGCCGTCCGCTTACGATGCTCAGAGCCGAGCTCGTCTTGCAACTGGCGGACGTGTCTCGCTAGGGCTTCGACACGATTGGAGTCCCAGTCGACGGTGGCCAGCGGGCCGCGATAAGGGAGGTCAAAGAGAGGAGGAAATACGAGAGAACGAGGTTGCATGATGCACTCCACTCCGTCACCGGCGACGTGGCAGCCCGCCCAATGACGGGCGGTCCAACTGCTTCAGACTTGCGATACGGAATGGACCGGTCGATGGCTCGACCGGCGGCCTATTTGCTATCAGGCCAAGCGAAAACTCGCTTCAACTAATACGACCGCTGTGGTTTGCGCCTATCAGCAATCGGTACTCGATCTTAGAAAATCTTCTTGACGACGTCAAAGACTTTCACTATGACCATAGCCTTCTAATAGGTACACACAATCGGAAGAAATCGTCAAGTCATGGTCAATCGAGGGGACTCCCGCTGCAATACACCCAGTCTACCTACGGTTCCACTTGCGTGATGCAAGTGGAACCGGACACGGGGTCTCGCGACAGCTCCCGGAGGGCAGGAAGTTGACGAAACTGGACGCTCGACCCCTTCGACCACCGCAGCACCATCGGCTGCAGTCGTGCCTTCATCGATGTCGAAGTCCACCGTGACTTACACGTCGTCAGGTCCGACGCACATCGACAATATCCGCCTCACGTCGCGGAATTTGGCTGCGCCAGTGCGATGCGAATCGCCATGCCGTTTCGGAAAAGATTCCGTTCAAAAAAAGCCGTTGCGTACGGTTCCGTACAGCGCTAAATCCGGAAAAGGCGCATGGTCCACCTAAGCGGTTCAGTACGCTCAGCGGACGTGCTGCACGTCCTCCTTGCCGCTCTCCCGGCGCATTCGGGTTATTCCGACATGCGGGTCACGCCCTCGACGCAGGCCGGCAGCATTCCGTTGTTCAACCCTGCCAGCGTCCCTTCCAAGGAATCACCATGCAAGACAACATCATGCAAGCTCAGACCCAGCCCTTCGTCAGATTGGTGCAGGCCAACATGGATCTGCTCATCCGGTTCTCAACTTCGCCCCGGGTGAAGTCGCAGGTCCCCGCGAACGCGAGCCTGTTTTTCCCACAGGCCAGCGAGTCCGCGATGAGACTGATGCAGTCCGGTGCCTTCGCGGACCTGATTCAAGGCATGCTGAAGAACTATACCGAGTTCCTCTCCGAACTCAGCCAGAGCAGCATGGCGATGATGAGCCAAGGGCAGGCTTCGCTGACCCGCCAGCTGCAGGACGCGGCGGATAACGTCATCGACGTGGCCGACGCTCGTGGGCGACGAGCACGTCGGGCCGCTTGATCGGTTGCTCTGAAGTGAGCGGGTGACTCGATACATCTCGGTTGGCAAAGTCGCGTCTAGCTTCCGGGCGTACGAGGACATCACGTGTCTGCCGCTTGCTGGTCTCCACTTTGGGCGCTCGCGCCCGGTGGCCGGGGAACGCCCAAAGACTTCGTTCAACTCTCTGATGTCTCGCGCGGAGGTTCAAGAACTCGATTCTGACGAACTTAAGACGGACTCGGCGCAGCTCAAAGACATCGCAGCTCACGACACACCGGCAAGCTCGCACGGTCACTTATACGCGCGACTCAGCCACCGATGAACGCTCCATGGCGGCTGTCACATCGTTTCGGAATCCGAGCATCTATCGGGGCTTGCGGCGTCGAGCCGCGATACTGACAACGGCAAGGCCTGCAAGCATCAGTGCGTAGGTTTCGGGCTCAGGTACGGGTGCCGTGACGCTGTAGAGGGTTGCCTGCGCGAGACCTTGACCAAAGTGTTCGTTGCGATCGTTGGAGCCGGAGAAGAATCCGACCCCGAGCGTGTCAAAAGCGATCGAAGAGATGCCGCCGGCCACCGCCGCCCCGTTGAACTCGTACAGGCTGATCGCGTTGCCTGCCTTTAGCGAGAGCACGAATAGTCCGGATTGATCTGCGAAGGTCAGCGTTCCCGAGCTACCGGAATTGCTCCCTGTGACGTTTTGAATCGTCAAATCGGTCAGCCCCCAAGCTGAAAAGATCTGGCTGACGACTTCTGCTTCCTTGTTTGGGCCGTTGCCGCTCAACGAGCCAGAGCAGTCGACGTAGCCTGGCCCGCTGGTCATTTCCGTGCCGTGGCCGTTGCAGGCCACGCCGGTAAACGTCTGTGCAGCTTGCGCCGAAAAGCCGCACAAGGCACCGCCGCAAAATAGGGCAGCGCCGAGGTAGCGACGTCGAAATGCATTCATGGTTATTCCCGTAGGTGGGTCATCTCCGAGAGGTATTGACCGCGTATGAAGCGTATGCCTGGGTCCGGAACTACACAATGCTTGCGTCCCCCGCGACCCGGGGGCGGAATATCCCGGTGTGCCCTATCTGTTCGGCGTCCATCTGGGCAGTTGCCTAGATGCCCAGCCGACCTTGTTTCACGAGCTTCTCCTACCCATCAGGCGCTTGCTGTCGCGCTGATCACGCGGCCTTGCGGTCCTCGTCGGGCAAGGCTCGGTTCTCGGCTGACGCCATCGACGGATCGTCCGACTCCCATGGGATCGGCTCAGGCCAGCCCGGGCCGGCTCGCTCAGCCAGATGGCGGACCAGCCACAAGTCCTCTTGGCGCGCCAGCCATGCCGTGCGCACGTCAAGAAAGAACTTGAGCAAGCCCCATGTGATCGCCAGCCCGAGGGCTGCCCAGAAGAACTTCATGGCCACTCCGTCAATCAAGCGCCGGAGCGCCTCGAGCGCGCGGCCCATTCGCTGTACGCAAGGCGTCCCTTCGCGTCCAGGCCCTGGTGGTGATCGGCGCACCAAGCGGCGAATTCGCGCCGATCGACGCGCTTGTGGCGTCGCGACGCTGATTCTCGGCGGCTGCGTCAGCGCCTGGTCGGTCTCGAATGCTGAAACCCCGAACGGTCGCTTGACGCCTCAAAGCGCAGGCGTTCTGCTACTGCGGGCGGGGTGATCATCGGGATGTAGTCGAAGAGCACCTGCAGCCGGACCTTCTCTGCAAGCCCAGACGCGACGACGGCTGCCGCAAGAATGTCGAGCACTGGCTCAAGTCCAGCGAGCTCGTGAGGTCGGCCAACGGCGCAGGAACGCTACTCGATAACTTTGCGACGGCTGACCACGAAGCCCAGCGCACCGAGACCGGCCAGCATCAGCAAGTAGGTTTGAGGCTCCGGCACCAACATCGCAATATCGCTCTGCATCGAATGGATCTTGTGGTCTGCGACTGCATCGCCGCGAAAATCCTGATCACCCAAGTCACGAACGTCGGCCTCGAAGGTCGACGGGACATTTAGATCGAAAGGCGGCGAGTCATGCTTTCGATGGTCATTGGCGAAGACACCCTCCGCGAACGAGCCGGGCAACCCGTGCGCGCCTTTCGCGCCAACATGGCCTTGGCCTTGGCCATGGCCTTGGTCATGCTGCTTCGCACAAGCGCCCATTGCAGCGAGGGACAGCGCGACGCCTAACAGGAGTGGCTTGATCTTCATCATTTGCTCCACTTGTCAAAGGGACCGTTCACGTTTCGCTTGTTGAAGACTCGGCGCGAAGCTGCCGACGCGCCGCTCATCAACATTAGGCGCCTTCACCAACACAGGTAACCCGTGAGTCGGGGGGTTCCTATCCAGACGAGCTTCATGGCGACCTCAATCAGTCAAACGCTGGAACGCCTGAGCGTGCGGCCCACTCGCTGAACGCGAGGCGGCCCTTCACGTTCAGGGCTTGGTGATGGACGGCGCACCATGCAGCAAACTCGCGTGGATCGACAAGCACCCGAACTGTCGGGACGCCCCTCGCAAGGAAGAAGGCTTCCACTTGTTTGGCGTGAAGCTCCCACTCCTCATAGGTGTCGGCGAACGCTTGCCCGTCTGCCATCTGCGCCTTGATGTCTCCGTAAGTCTCGCGCTCGTACCAGGCCAACGGGACCACGCCATCGCCCAATCGGTCTCGATGACTGCCGGGTGCGTCGTCGATCACTGCCGTTCCCCTTCATCTTGGACCGGCAGCTCCTCGAATGCGCATGGCCCGGCGAGGCGCGTGAACTCCGCATCAGCCTCTGTCGCCAGCGAGCGCTGTGCCTCGGGGGAGAGGTTGTCGAACGCCGTCTTCGACAGGGCGCATTCCTCTGACAGCAGCGAGAGGACAGAGGTCATCAGCGTCTGAATGTCATGCCTCGCCCCGACGGCTTGTTGTTCGGTGATGGTCCTGGCGACGATGCCGGCCACGACCTGGCCGCTCGCGGCGGTCTGCCTCGAGAATTCCCCGTCGCCCGCGTTCGGCAACAGGATCGACCTCAACACCGACAGATGCGCAAACAGGGCCCGCGCCAGCGCTTCGAAGGCCAGTCTTCGCTCGGTACCTTGTACAAGTGCAACGCGACTCAGGAGGAGGGAAAGAACCGCCTGTTGCTCGTGCAACACCATACCGAGTTCGGTCTCCATGATTGACTCCGCCCACCCCTGCTGGCTGTGTCGATGCCCTCATTCTGATTGGGAAAAATCTCCCAATTGGTAGGACGAACACTCATAGCCAAGTAGGGGAGGCTCGACAGGTGTTGTCGCATACGGCACGAACGCCAGGGTTGTCTTGCATCAGGCTCAAGAACCTACGCGCGCAAGGTGTGGCCGCGCGACCGCGCGGTTCGGGGCGCTGGACCCGTTGGGGTCAATCGATTCATCAGCACATGTACGTTTGGTGACGCGAATCTGTTCTCAAAGTCCTGTACAGGGGACGTCGCCCATTGACCTGCGGTCATGTCGCTGACACCCTCGAGCACTGCCGACGAGGGGCGACGGGTGCCTGACCGCAGCACAGCTTACGAGGCGGAGAACATGCAGCGATTTGCCACGGAAATCACCGAGTTGCGCGCGCTCGGTTTTGCAGAAGGTCTCTCCAGCGAGGCGCCTTCTCATGAGCGCGGCCTCGTTGCGCGTCTCGAGTCAGGACGCATCGGCTGCGCAGTGGAGTTCTGTAGTCGTGACGGCACTCCGACGTACGCCGTGATTCCGCTGCTTGTCGAATCCGGCAACGGGAACAGTGTGGCCACGGACACCTGGGGTGACATCGTTCGCAACATTCACCGGCGGGCCCCACTGAGCGACGAGGAATGAAGAGCGTGGCGATGGCAAACCTGCAAGTCGATCCCGCATGGCCGGCGCTGACGTCCCAACAGACCCTGACCGGCTGGCGACGGGAGTTCTGCGTCGAGCTGCTCGGCGAAGGTCAGGCGCGGATCTATCTGCGCGCTGTCGAGACTCCCTCGATGAAAGCCGATGAGCTCCGCCGCGCCACCTTGTTCCACCGCGTCAGTGCCGCATTCGACGACCTGGATGGCTGCGTCGCAGCGGCACGCGAGCCGCTGGAGCAGCTCGCTCGCACCGCGGTCCGGCAGACGCCCAGCAAAGACAATCTTTTCGCCGCGGCTATCTACGACCGTGGCGCCTGGGACCGCGTGCTGCAGGGCATCGAGCAATGGCAGCGCCGTCCGCACTCGATACCGCCTCGAGAGCCGCGTTGATTCTCGAACGCAACGACGGCGGTCCGTTTCAGGAGGTCATCGCGAACTCTTGGATGGTATTGACGACCTCCTGGTCGAGGTCGGTGATGATGGCCCCAACCTTGAATTCATTCGGACCCGCGTACGACGAGTAGACGACCTTGACGTGAACCGTCACGGTTGTCGCCTGTCCAGACCGAGGAATGTCGAAGGTCACCTGCCACTTGCTCCCGGGTGGGATCGGCTTTGACGTCAAAAGGCACATGCCATCTGTGCCAAGGTCCCAGGTCTTGACTGGCCTTGCTGTATCACCCTGAATCATCGAGGCCGCCTGTCGCAGCACCTTGCGGCGAGCGGCCCTGCGATCGAGTGCATGGGGTCCTGCGGGTCGGCTCATCCGCAGGTCTTTGGTACGGGGCCTAGCACCCGAAGCCTCGTCGCTCCGTCCACTTGGCTATCGGTTGCCTCATCATCGAGCTGCAGGCAAAAGATTTCGATGCCAACCTCCGACGCCCGTGAGCCCGACGCGAACGCGAACGAAGCTTGATACCAACTTCATGCAGGACATGCTTCGCATGCGACGACTCGCCAGGCTGCAGAAGGGATTGTTCAACCGAACCCGACTCGGCGCTGAAGATGTGGTCCTCGAGGTTGGTCAGCATCGGCATGCTCGCATCAGACTCCATCGAACCGCGGCACGGCTCGCTTTGTCGGCGATTGCGTCGCGGCTCTCACGAGGCTTGGCCCGTGGTTCGGTCACTCGCCCCGAAACGGAAACACACTTTCGTGCAATCGGCGCGCAGGCTTGAAGTGCCTTTGCACCTCGTCGAGGCGATCCATCGCCTGGCAGACCGCACCCATGTCGCGCACGGCCTCCGAAAGCGCATGCCTGATCTGCTGGCGAATTTTCTGGTATTCGACTGCGAGTTGGTCACCGTCCATCGCTGCTCCCCGCCGCTTCGAGCGAGACAGTATGTCGCGTGTGTCGCCGCGACGAAAGGCCTGAGCGATACAGGTTTTCCCGTGTTCGAGCGACAAACTGTTGCCGTGCCTGTTGGCGCCGACGAACCAATCGAACCGGCCGGTGAACCGTCGGCTACCATCAACGTGCACCGCCGTTGCTATCGGGGACGCGATGCGCTTAGGTGGTGCCGCGCACTTGGCCTGATCGACTATGGAGCGCCCCATGCACAAACTCGACGAGATCGCGACGCGGCATGACACGGGACATTCGGGCCAGCATCGCGGCCGGGTCGTTGAGCATCTGCATGGGGTCGATCGGCGGCAGGTCGTTGCGCTTATCGCCGAGCGTCCAGTACGGGAGGCTCATCAAGGAGCTGGCCAGAGCGACGCCGCAAGGTGGTGACCGCGGCAATCAGCACACCTGTGGCAAGCCCCCCAACGCGGGGAGTTCGCCGCCGTCCCCCTACGCCTAAGCGCTCGCCGAGACCGGCGTGAGCACGCGGGCCGCGGGCGTTGCGTAGGAAGGCTGACACCCCGAGGGCGGCGCCGGGCCATCCTGAGTTCTCGCAACCTCTCGGCAACGAGAAGTTCTGTTCGGCAGGGTGTCAGTTCAATTGATCCCCCGCGCCCGGCCGTCCTGATCTCGGGATAGCCCATCGGGAAGGCAGCGCAGCGCGTCTACGCCGGCCGCGGGTCCGGGGGTACAAACCTCCTGCTATCGACGCGCATAAGCTCCCGGGCATTCCATGGGCCAGGTTCGTACTCTAGCCGCTCCCAAACGCTAATTTCAAGGGAGCTGGCCCGACTGAAGCCAGGTCCCGCGCCGGCCTTGACCAGATGAACAACCCCGACCATGACCGCGACGACTGGATCACCATGTTCGTCGCGTACTGCGAGCGCCACGGAATCAGCGCCCCTTTCGAGACGCCACGCCAGTCGGCCTGCCGCATCGTGGGCCCTCGCAAGCGCTCGAGCATCTCGCCGTTGCATGGCGTGCACTTGCTGCAGGCGGAGATCGAGGGCGGCTACATCCTGCCGGCGCGAGACACCGACGATGCCGAGTGAGGGTCGGCGCCAGCATCTCGCCGGCCCGGCGTTGCGTACCCGGCGTACGATGGCCGCATCATTCGACGCGATTGCGAGACAAGTGGCTGACCGAGTTCATCGAAGAACTGGAAGCGCTGATGCAAACGCACCTTGAATTGAATCCGCCGCTCGCAGGTCATGCGTTGTCGAATCCCTCCGAGAAGCCTTCGTACACGGGCCGCAACAGATCGCGCGCATCCTCCAGCCGGCCATCCTTCATCCACACCCCCGCTAGGCTCGTCGCGCATCGAAGCCGCCAAGCCAGGGCCTCGTGCTGTCGGGAGGTCTCGACCGCTTCGACGAGCAGGGCCTCCGCCAGGTGGCTTGTCTGGGAACTCCTGTCCATGAGGTCCGCCTTCACGCGCAGCAACTTCGACAATGAGCATTGATCCTCGAAGCGCCGGGGCCAGCTAGCGTGTGCCGGATGGGTCATCGTCGATCCAGGCTTCGAGCAGCGTGTAGGCGACAGCGATCACGACGGGCCCGACGAAGATGCCCACCAGGCCAAAAGCCAACAGACCTCCGATAACGCCAGCAAAGATGAGCAGGAGCGGCAGGTCGCCCCCGCGCTTGATGAGCATCGGGCGCAGAACGTTGTCCATCGTCACCACGATCAAGCCCCACACGAGAAGGAATGTGCCCCAGGCCGTCTCGCCGCTCCAATACAGCCAGACCACCGCCGGGACCAGCACGGGCGACGGTCCGACCTGCGCGATGCAGAGAAAAAGCATCGCTGCGGTGAGCAATCCGGCGAAGGGCACACTGGCGATTGCCAGGCCAATTCCACCCAGCATGGACTGCACCACCGCCGTGACGACGACGCCGAGCGCCACACTGCGGATCGCCTGGCCCGCGAGTCGCACTGTGTCCTCGCCGCGCTCGCCGGCCAGACGCTCGCCGAAGCGCCGGACCGTAGCAGCCGCGGCTTCGCCACGCGCATACAGCAGCGCAGCAAGGACAAGCGTGAGCAGGAACTGCACGAACAGGTGACCGACATTCCCGGCCTCGCCGATGAACCACTTGGTCACATTGCCGGCGTACGGCATCAGTCTCGCCAGCAGCCCCTCCACTCCTGAAGCGGCCGCCTGCTCCCATGCGAGGACCATCTTCGCACCGACGACTGGCAAATTGGCAATCCAACCCGGAGGGGTCGGCACGCGAAAGCCGGCGAGAGACTTCAGCGCAGCGACGATCTCGTCTGCGTTCTGCACGATCGTGCTGATGGCCAGCGTCAACGGCACCACGAACACCAGCAGCAAGACCATCGTCATCGCCGCGACCGCAAGTGCCCGACGTTTCCAAAGCCGAGCCTGGAGCCACAGCATGAGCGGCCAGGTGGCGACGACGATCATCGTCGCCCAGATCGTGGCGACAAGAAACGGACGCAGGATCCAGAACGAGGCGGCGATCAGTGCGCTCAGGAAAAGCACGCCCAGAAGGGTGCCGGTCAGTTCCCGTTGAGGCTCTGCCATTGTGGTCCTCCACAGTCGCGTCCGATGATGCGCCAATTGTCGGATCTGTCGACCGTGCCGCGCGGCGGCCGCCTGGATTGCTGTGCTCCGACCACGCGCAGATCTGCAGAGCGCGGTCTGCTTTCCCAGCGGCTATCGATCGAGGCTGTGCGAGAACGCAACCGAGCGTGCGCGTGCAAGGCGCGTTGAACCCGGAGTTGCTGCCTCTCCCATTGACACGCCACCGTGGTCTACGCAAGGCGATATTCCACTTTGAGGTTGTAAGCCGGCACGTGAAGACTCATTTCAGTCGCGACGCTGGGCAGTCCGTGGCGTGACGCGTATCAAGCCGGCAGCGCGCGGCGGGTGTACTGTGTTGGCTTCCACCGGGGGCACTCACATGGCGAATCTAGAAATCGACGGCATTCGCCTGATCGGCGGCGTGACCCATCAGCATATTACCGACATGTTCGGTCCCGCCTTCGGACAGAAGTCCAAGGCAGAGGGAGTGAAGGAAATCGAAGACGGAGTGAACAGCTTCTATGTCGCCTCTCGCGGGCTGCTGATAAACGAGGGCGTCCGCGTCCGCGTCGTTCATCCCAACAACGCTCTGCGATCTGTGTCAGCCATTGTTGGCTGCCCATACCTAAGGACTATTGCAGACGGCGTTGACACGAACAGCTTGCTTGCGTTGGCGAGAAGGTAGAGCGCCTCCGCACCGTCCCCTCATCACGAGGCAACGGGCGGCTATCGTCCTCCCATCAGGCAACGCGTCTTGGTAGGGCGCGTTCTTGGGTCATAGCGAGAGCGGCTCCAGCAACCGGCGCAGCACCGCGCGCCGCGGGCCGTCCAGGCGCGCCGGCGCGTCGCTGTTGGGCCTGCTGCGGGCGAGGTGCTGGTCGGCGTCTGTCGAATGCAGGCCGTCGGGACCGCAGCGAAGCTCGACGAAAAGCTCATCGCGCGTGCGGGTCCAGAACACCAAGGCCTTCTCCCCGTAGGCGCCAACTCGGCTGCTGCACTCTAGGCCACCGCCAGGCTCGTGGCTTGAGGAGCATCAAGGGCGATCGCGGCGCGGCCTGCAAACTGGATTCCTGGCGCCTCGATTCACGCGGCGAAGCAGGAGGTGATCATGTACCAACGCATTCTTGTCCCCGTCGACGGCAGCCCGACGTCCAAACGCGGCCTCGCCGAAGCCATCGCGCTGGCCGGGATGACGGGCGCACACCTGCGCCTGATCAACGTCGTCGACATGATGGTGTTTGCGATGGAGGCCGACACCTTCGCCGGATCGGCGAGCGACATGATTCCGCTGATGCGCGAGGGCGGACAGAAGGTTCTGGCGATCGCTCGGGCGCAGGTCGCGGCGGCCGGCGTCGCTGTCGACACCGTGCTGCGCGACGGCTTCGCAGGGCGCGTGTGCGACCTCGTGGTCGACGAGGCGAAAGCGTGGTCTGCCGACCTGATCGTCATCGGCACCCACGGCCGACGCGGCGCGGGGCGATGGCTGCTGGGCAGCGATGCCGAGCAGATCCTGCGCACAGCGCCGGTGCCGGTGCTGCTCGTGCGTGCACCCTGAGTCAGGGTGCCAGCGGCGACGTCACGCGCCATCGGTGTTGGCCGCACCCAGTTCGAGCACATAGCGCAGTGCGAAGTCGTCGCCATGGGCCGCGTCGATGCGAAAGCCGAGACGCTCCGAAAGATCGCGCATCGGCCGGTTCTCGTGCAGCACGTCGCCGATCACGCGCTGCGTGCCGCGGCTCCTCAGGTAGTGCAGGATCTTGGCCATCAGCAGATCGCCGAGCCCGTGGCCCTTGAGGTCCGAGCGCACGATGATCGCGAACTCCGCTTCGACGTTGTCGGGATCGGCGATGGCACGCACCACGCCGAGCGTTTCGGGCACACCCCTCGCGTCCGGCGCCAGCGCGATGAAGGCCATCTCGCGCGCGTAGTCGATCTGCACCAGCCGCGCCAGTTCGCTGCGCGGCAGGCTGCGGCGCGAGTTGAAGAAGCGCAGCCGCAGATCTTCGGGCGCGAGTGTCTCGATGAATTCGCGGTGGATCGCTTCGTCTTCGGGGCGAATCGGTCGCACCACCAGGTCGCGCCCGTTCCACGACACGGTCTCGGCAAGCTCCGCCGGGTAGGGCTGGATCGCGAAGCGCTCAGTGCCGGCGCCGGGCGTGCGGCTCACGCGCAGGCGGGCGTCGAGTGCGATCACACCCTGCGCATCGGCGAGCAGCGGATTGATGTCGAGCTCGGCGAGTTCGGGCAGGTCGGCCAGCATTTGCGAGAGTGCGATCAGCACATCGCCAATGGCGTCTTGCCGCACCGGCGGGTGATCGCGGTAGCCGTCGAGCAGCTTCGCGACGCGCGTGCGCGAGATCAGCTCGCGCGCCAGCACGCGGTTCAGCGGTGGCAGCGCGATGGCGCGATCGGCGAGCACTTCGGCGGCCGTGCCGCCCTGGCCGAACAGCAGCACCGGGCCGAAGCTCGGGTCGACGCTCGCGCCGACAATCAACTCCTGCGCCATCGGGCGCTGCACCATCGCCTGCACCGCGAAGCCGTGCAGGCGTGCCCGCGGCAGTGCCGCGTGCACGCTCGCGAGCATCGAGCCGGCGGCCTCGCGCAACTCGGCCTCGTCGCGCAGGTTCAGGCGCACGCCGCCGGCATCGGACTTGTGGCTGATGTCGGGCGACAGGATCTTCAGCGCCACGGGAAAGCCGATCTCGCGCGCCGCGGCGGCGGCCTCGTCGACCGACGCACCGACCGCCTGCGTCGGCACGACCGGAATGCCATAGGCCTTCAGCACGGTCTTCGCCTCGAGTTCATCGAGCAGGTCGCGGCCATCGGCGAGCGCGGCCTGGATCGTCGCGCGCGCCGTGGCGATGTCCGGCGTGCCGTTCTCGCTCGCCGTCGGTGCCTCCAGCAGCAGCGCCTGGTTGCTGCGGTAGCGCCGGAGCATCGCGAACGCGCGGATCGCTTCTTCCGGCGTTTCGTAGTCGGCGACACCGGCGTTCTCGAAGAGGCGGCGCGCCTCGGCCACTGCCGCATCGCCGAGCCAGCAAGACATCACGCGCGCGGCCGCGGGTTGCACGATGGGCACGCAGGCGCGCGCGATGTCGGCGCTGCGCACGATCGCCGTGGGGGCGTGCAGGAACAGCACGCTGCCGGTGTCGCGGTCGGCGAGCAGCGCCTCCAGCGTCTCGGTGTAGCGCGTCACCGGTGCGTCGCCGATGATGTCGATCGGGTTCGCGTGCGACCAGGTCGGTGGCAGCACTGCGTCGAGCCTGGCGCGCAGCGTGTCGCCGAGATCGTCGAGTTCGATGCCCGCGAGCGCGGCCGCGTCGGCGGCCAGTACCGCGGCGCCACCGCCGTTGGTCATCAGCGTCAGGCGGCCGTTCGCGGTGCCGTGAAAGCGCGCCAGCGTCTCGGCTGCCATGAACAGATCCTGCAAGGTGTCCACGCGCAGCATGCCGGCGCGCCGGATCGCGGCGTCGAACACCACGTCCGAGCCGGCCAGCGCGCCGGTGTGCGAGGCTGCGGCCTGCACACCCTTGCCGGCGCGACCGGCCTTGACGACGATCACCGGCTTGTTGCGCGCCGCGGCGCGCGCGGCCGACATGAATTTGCGCGGCGCCTCGATCGATTCGATGTAGAGCAGGATCGAGCGAGTGCGCGCATCGCTGGCGAGGTGGTCGAGCAGATCGCCGAAGTCGACATCGGCGTGCTCGCCGAGCGACACCATGTGCGAGAAGCCGATCTGGCGCGACTTGGCCCAGTCGAGCACCGCGGTGACGAGCGCCCCCGATTGCGAGACGAAGGCCACATCGCCTGCGAGCGCGTCGGTGTGCGCGAAGCTGGCGTTCAGGCCGAGGTGCGGCGTCAGCAGGCCGAGGCAGTTCGGGCCGAGCACGCGCAGCAGGGTCGGTCGCGCGGCATCGCGCATCGCCTGTTTCTGCGCGGCGCTCAGACCCGCGGTCATCACGATCGCGGCGCGTGTGCCGAGATGGCCGAGCGTCTTGATCAACTCGGCGAGGGTCTCGGGCGGCGTGCAGATCACGGCCAGGTCTGGTGCGCTTGGCAGCTCGGCCACACTGGCGAAAACGGCCTGGCCGTCGAGCGTCGTGTGGTGCGGATTCACCGCGACAATCGGCCCGGCAAAACGACCGGCGCGCAGGTTGCGCCAGACCGTTGCGCCGACGCTACCGGCGCGGTCGGAGGCTCCGATGACGGCGACGGATCGGGGTTCGAGCAGCTTGTCGAGGTGGCGGACGCTCATATCGGCTCGGCCGAGGTTGGGAATCAGGCACCGGCGAAGTCGAGCACCACACGCGAAGGCACCTCGCCATGCTCGAGTCGTTCGAGCACGTTGTTGATCGCCGAGAGTGGCTGCAATTCACTGTCGGCCCTGACCTTGCCCTCGGCCGCAAAGGCCAGTGCTTCGGCCATGTCACTACGGGTGCCGACGAACGAGCCGCGGATCGTGATGCAGTTGGCCACGACATCGAACAGTGGCGTCGGAAACTCGCCCGGTGGCAAGCCGACCAGCACACAGGTGCCGCGCTTGCGCGTCATGCCAACGCCTTGTTTGAAGGCCGCCAGCGAGGGCGCGGTGATCAGCACGCCGTGGGCGCCGCCGTCCGTCGCCTTCTTCACGGCCTGCACCGGGTCACTGGTCTTCGCGTTGACGACCGCATCGGCCCCCAGCCGCGTCGCATGCGCGAGCTTGCCATCGTCGATGTCGACCGCGCAGACATTCAGCCCCATGGCCTTGGCGTACTGGACCGCCAAATGCCCGAGGCCACCGACACCTGAAACCACGATCCATTGGCCAGGCTTCGCCGCGGTCTCTTTGATGCCCTTGTAGCTGGTGACGCCGGCGCAGATGAGCGGGGCTGAGTCCCGGGCCGACAAGCCTGCCGGCACGTGGGCCACGTAGTTCGGGTCGGCGACGATGTAGTCGGCGAAGCCGCCGTTCTTCGTGTAGCCGCCGAACTGCGCTTGCGCGCACACCGTCTCCCAGGCCGCGAGGCAGTGCTCGCAGTGCCCGCAGGCCGAATACAGCCAGGGCACGCCGACGCGGTCGCCTTCCTTCACGGCCGTGACGCCGGCACCGAGCGCCACGACGCGCCCGATGCCTTCGTGGCCAGGAATGAACGGCAGGGTGGGCTTGGCCGGCCAGTCGCCTTTGGCCGCGTGCAGATCGGTGTGGCACACGCCACAGGCCTCGGTCTTGACGAGGATCTGCCCCGGACCGACGGTCGGTACGTCCAGCTCCCGCAGCTTCAAGGGCTTGCCGAATTGTTCGACGACGGCGGCTTGCATCTGATGTGTCATGTCTGACTCCTTTGGGTGGGTCTGCAAAAACTCAGGCCGGCGCGTCGAGGTGGGCTGTGCGAACGAGCTTCTTGTTGACGAACTCCTGGATGCCCATGTTGCCGAGCTCGCGACCGTAGCCCGAGGCCTTGATGCCGCCGAAGGGCAGTTCGGCGTCCGACCAGTCGATGTTGTTGATGAACATCATCCCGGTGTCGACACGGCTGGCAACGCGCTTGCCGCGCGCCAGATTCTTCGTGAAAACGGAGCCGCCCAATCCGAAGTCGGAGTCGTTCGCCAGGGCGATGGCCTCGTCTTCATCCTTGACTCGGAAGAACGAGACCACCGGGCCGAAGAACTCGTCGCGAAAGGCGGGGTTGTCGGGTGCGATGTCGGTCAGGATGGTCGTCTGCATGAACGAACCGGGCCGGTCGATGCGCTTGCCACCCACCACCAGCTTGGCACCGTGGGCCACCGCACTGTCGACCTGCTTGAGCAGCTGCAGCAACGCGGCCTCGGAGGACAAGGGGCCGTGCGTGGTCGCCTCGATCATCGGATCGCCCACCTTCAGCCCGGACAAGGCCGACGTGAACTTCTCGAGGAACTTGTCGGCGATCGAATCCAGAACGATGAATCGCTTGGCGGCGCAACAGGCCTGGCCGCCGTTGTACATCCGCCCCCACACGGCCCAGGGAATCGTCTTCTCGAGGTCGGCATCTTCGAGCACGATGAACGCGTCGCTGCCACCGAGCTCCATCGAGGTCTTCTTGAGGTTCTGCCCGGCCCGCGCCGCGATGCTCCTGCCGGCCGCGACGCTGCCGGTCAGCGCGACGCCCTTGATGCGGGGGTCGTCCACGACACCGTTCGCCTGCTCGTGCGAGATCAGCAGGTTGGTGTAGGCGCCCGCGGGCGCACCCGCATCGAGCAAGAGCTTCTCGAACGCGAGCGCGCATTGCGGCACGCAGCCGGCGTGCTTGACCACCAGCACATTGCCCGCCATCAGCTGCGGGCCGGCGACGCGTGCGAGTTGGTAGAAGGGGAAGTTCCAGGGCTCGACGCAGAACAGCACGCCGAACGGGCTGCTCTCCATGTGGGCTTCACCGACCTTGGGATGCAGCTTCGTCGGCGCAAGAAAGGCTTCGGCGTTCTTGGCGTAGTAGGCCAGGATGTCGGCGCTGAACTTCACTTCGCCGCGGGCCTCGTCGATGCGCTTGCCCATCTCCAGAGTCGCCAGCTTGGCGTAGTCGTCGACGTGCGCGTGCATCAGGGCGGCGGCCTTGGCGACGATGGCGGCACGCTCGGCGTAGCTCGTGTGCTTCCAGGTCTGGAAGCAGGACTCGGCGGTGGCGAGCGACTTTTCCAGCGCTGCGCTGTTGAGATGCTCGAAGCTCTTCACCGTCTTGCCGGTGTTGGGGTTGACGCTTTGGTAGGTCATGGAGGTTTCCTTCATCAAACGGGTTGCGAGATTGCGGCAGGCACAGTGCTACAGGAGCGGTGAACCGGGCCGCGAGGGCATCGTTTCCGGGTACGGTGCGCGCCGAAGGATCGACGGTCTGTGCGGCGGCGCACGCAACGAGGTAGCGAAATGCAAAACTGAGGCGGGATGCCCGCCACGGCCGAAACATCCACTTTCGATTGCCCTGGCGATATGTGGGGCACCGAGCCGACGAAACGTCGCGTTGTGGGCATTCTTCATCGCATCGCTACTTGCCTCATCCGCCGGAGCCTACGGGTTGCCATCGATGCCAACTTGATCCACGTCAAACCGCTGGTCGTCCGGAAGTAGGACAACACACAGATCGGCACGCTTGCGCGTCGTGGCCTCATCCCTCCCTGAACCTGGTAACGACTCATGAGCAGCAGCAGCCAACAAACAAGCGCATGCCCGCGCTGGAGCACCGCGTCGATCGGCCAGCGCGCGGGGACGTCGCCGATGGAACTGTCGGACCTGCACGATCACCTGGATCAGTGCAATGCGTCGCGCGGTCGACTGTTCGCTCTGCAGGGAGCCGCCGATTCGTTCAACGCCTTTGTGGTGAGGCGCCCGGTCACCGTTTGGATCGCAGCGTTGGTCGCGCTGATCGTCGTCACTCGGCTGCTGTAGGGCGCGAGCGCCTCATGTGTTCACTCGAAACACCGCCCCATCTGCAGACCGATGATGAAGTCCCTCCGACTGCGGGACCGGGAGGATTGATGCCACCCGAGAATGAGGCCTTGGCGGCAGCGCGCGAGCGCGTGATGGCCTTGCGCGCGTCGCTCGAAGTGTCCGAAGGCCGCCCGGTGCGCCTGGTCGAAACCCACATCTCCTGGGTTCTGCTGACCGACTCGCTGGCGTTCAAGCTGAAGAAGCCGGTGCGCCTGCCATTCCTGGATTTCGTGACATTGGCCGCTCGGCGCCGCTGCTGCCAAGAGGAGTTGCGGCTGAACCGGCGCCTCACGTCGTCGCTGTACATCGATGTGGTGGACGTTTGCGACAGTCCGCAGGGCCCGCAGTTCGGTGGCGCCGGGACTGTGCTCGACGTCGCGGTGCGCATGCACCGTTTCCCTGATGGCGCCTTGTGGAGCGAAATGTTGATCGACGGATCCCTGACTGCGGGCCACATTGACGCGATGGCGCAAAGGCTCGCCGACTTCCACCGCGACGCGGCGGTGGCAACGCCCGACAGCGCGTTCGGATCGGCCCCAAGCCACGAACGCATCACACAAGGAATCGTCGACGCGATTGAGGCGATCGAGGCGAGACGGACCGAGACCACCACCCCCGACCCGGGCATCAACTGGCCCGCGCTGCGCGATTGGCTGGGCCGGCAGCGGCAGGCGCTGGCACCGTTGTGGGCGGCAAGATTGCGCGCTGGCCGTGTGCGCGAATGCCATGGAGACCTGCACCTCGCAAACGTGCTGCAGCTCGCAGGCGTGGCCACCGCATTCGACGGCATCGAGTTCGACGATGAACTGCGCTGGATCGACGTGCTCGACGACATCGCCTTTCTGGCGATGGACCTGCTGGCGCATGGCCAGCGCGCCCTGGCGTTTCGCTTCATCAACGCCTATTGCGAGGCGAGCGGCGACTACGATGGGCTGCCGGCGCTGCGCTTTTTCATGGTCTGCCGCGCGCTCGTACGCGCGCAGGTCACGAACCTCCGCGACCAACAGGGCGTGCATTCAGCGGCCCGCTGCGGCACGGTCGACTACCTGGCGCTTGCCTCGGCCTTGCCTGCCGGCGCCGACGTGCGCTTGGCGATCACGCACGGCCTGCCGGGTTCGGGCAAGAGCTTCCTGTCGCAACGAGTGATCGAGGAGGTGGGCGCGATCCGTGTGCGCTCCGATGTCGAGCGCAAGCGCTTGTTCGGGCTCGGTGCGCTGCAGTCGTCGAGCGAGCTTGTGCCCGGCGGCATCTACACCGAGGCCGCGACCGCGCGCACCTATGCGCGCTTGCACGAGCTTGCGCATGTCGCACTCGGCAGCGGCTGGGCGGTCGTCGTCGATGCGGCGTTCCTGCGAAGGGTCGAACGAACGCAGTTCGCCGCGCTGGCCGCCTCGCTTTCAGTGCCGTTCTCGATCTTCGATTGCCAGGCTGCGTTGCCGCTGTTGCGCCAGCGACTCGAGCAGCGGAATCAGCAGGTGGGCGGTGCGGACCCATCGGAGGCCGACCTGGCGGTGCTCGAACGCTTGAGCGAGGTGGGCGAGCCGCTCGACGAGCGAGAACGTGCAGTTGCGATCGTCGTCGACGCCGCGCAACTGGTCGCGCCTGCGACGTTGGCGCAACACTGGCGCGCTGCCGCGCTTGACACGCGTCAGTCGGTGGCTGAGTAGGCAGTCATGATCCCGGGTACGCGCCTTGCGCGCCGCGGCGGTGCGTCTCGTGCGCGCCTGATGAATTCCGATTGGAATGCGCGCCTGATGCCCACAACATCTTCTGGTAGACGCATCGCGGACGCACGCAGGCTCGATGACCCGTCCGTCGCGGGTGCTGAGGAAGTGGCAACCGCACTGGGGGCGGACCTCGTCGATTTGATGGATGAACTTCGTGATGTGGAGGCGAGCTTGCGAACGGCGCGGATGTAGCCTTCCTGCGTGTGCTCGACCACCTTGCGCCTGCGCATGTCCTTGATCATGCTTTGGCGCAACGGCGTATCAGTGCCAGTCGTTGTGTCCATGGTTCGGCTCCCAGTCGGCCTTGATGTGTCCCTGCATCGCGTCGTACCGCCTTCTGCAGACCTTCGTAGGACTGGCATAGCGCCAATGTCCGCGGAGACGGCTAGGAGTCCTGTCGACTCTCGTGGCATCGCCGATGGGGCACCAAGTCGCAGGCTCAAAGCCAATTTCAGTCCGTCGACGACTCACTGCCGGGCGTCCCCGGCGGCAATTGAATAGTCAGCAACAGTGACGTGTCTTCTATCGCGAGCACCGCGTGTTGCGTTTGTGCCGGTAACAGCAGGAGCTGATCCGAACGCAGCCGGTATGGAATTCCTTCCAACTTGACTTCGGCCACGCCTTCGATGCACAGCAGGGTCGATTCGCCGCGAACGTGGTGCGGCGGCAATCTCTCTCCGGCACGCAGCACGACCCGCATCAATTCGAGCGAGCGGGTCTTGAGAATCGCGTGAGTCTCGGATTCATGAAGTGCGGCCCCCAGCGGAGCGATGTCGATCGGTTGGCCGGGTTTGGCATGCAGGAGTGCCATCGTTGTCTCCACTTCGAAGTCTCGAACTCAAGCTGCATCATTGCACCGATAGGGCCCCCGATGGGGCCTGCGTCGGCAACAGTCGCACGATGTTCATGGTTGTGCCCGGTGGCACAGCGCGCCGCACGTCATCGAGAGCCGCCTGCGGCGAACGCCGTCTCGGATCGACAGCGAAGGACAGCGCGGCCGGCTCGATCGAGACGCGCACGCTTTTCGGGTCGATGCCACCGACCTTGCGCGCTGCATCTTTTAGGCGCTGCGCTGCGAACGGTCCGGTAACTTCGCAGAACACCATCACGTTGCCACCGGCGCGTGCACGCTTGACCGCGGTGTGGTCGTAGGTCGCGGCGATCTTGTCTTCGACGCAGGCACCGCAAGCGCGGCTTGCCGTCGGAGTAAAGCCAGCCGCAGCAGCGGCGAGCGTCGCCGCAAATGTCAGTGACACATGAACGCAGCTGCGGGCTCGGCTTGCAGCAACCTTCATGGCTTCTTCGCCGTTGGCGACGCAGCAGCAGACGCTGGGTCGGACGGGATCGCAGCCGTCTTTGGCGGCGGCAGGTTCTGGTCGGCCCACTTGAAATACGCGAGGTACTGCTTGATCTCCTCATCACTCAGCCCCTGGTTGGGCATCGGTATCTTCCACTTGTCCAGAAGCGCCTTGGCCGCGGCATCTGTCTGCAGCATCTTCTCGGGCGACTTGAGCCAGCTTGTCAGCCAGGCAGCGTCGTGGCGCGTGGTCGTGCCGTACAGGTCAGGGCCGAGCTTGTCGCCGCCGGCGATCGAATGACAAGCCAGGCACTTCGATTCGAAGGCGAGCTTTCCCTTCACCGCCAGTGGGTCGGTCGGTGCGCCTGGGGCCGGCATGTTGTGATGCTCAGGGTCGCCACCTTCGGGCTTGCCACCGGCTGCGATGATGCCGATGGCGCCCTGTGATGCGTTGGCAAAGTGGTGGTCCACCATCACGTAGCTGCCGGCCTCGGGAATGATGAACTCGACAATTGCGCCGCTCGAAGAGCCGAGCAGCACCGTCTGCATGCCGCGAAACTGGTTGTCCGGATTGCCGTCCATCCAAACGCGGTCGAAGATGGTGCCCACCACATGGAAGCTCGACGTGTTGGACGGCCCCACGTTCATCACAAACAGGCGCACGCGCTCACCCGGTTTGGCCGGCAGCGGCTTGTCGACCATGCCGTTATAGCGTCCGTTGAACACTGTGTAAGTCGGCCGCTTGGCGCGCAGGCGTTCGGCATCGAGCACGTACAACGGCTGGCCGTCGACCTTGCGCTTGTCGGGGTCGGGTTGGGTATAGAACTCGCTCTGGATGACGCTGTACTCGTGGTCCACCTTCGTCGGGTAACCGTTGCGCGGCTCGACGATCATCATCCCGTACATGCCCGAGGCGATGTGCTCGAGCACCATCGGCGTGCCGCAGTGGTACATGAACACGCCGGGGTAGTTGAGCGTGAACTCGAACGAGATCGTCTGCCCGGGTGCAATGGAGCGGTACTTGTCCTGCGGCGAGACCATGGCCGAGTGGAAGTCCATCGAGTGCATCATCGGCGCTGCGGAAAGGCGCACGCCGGGCGCTGTTTCGTCAGAGCGATTGGTCATCGTGAACTTGATGCGGTCGCCGACGCGAGCGCGTACGGCCGGACCTGGCACCGAGTCGCCGAACGTCCAGGCGCTGAACTTCACGCCGGGCGCGATCTCGATGATCTTGTGCGTGGTGTCGAGACGGATTTCCTTCACGGTCCCCGGCACCAGAGGCTTCAGCATCGCATCCATGTTCAACGCGTCACCTACGGCGAACGGGCCCGTGTGGCGCTCATTCGACAGCACGGCCGGTGGTGTCTTGAAATCCATCTTCGCAAAGTCGTACGGGTCGTTGGCGGATACCGCGGAAGCGGCGGATGCCGACGATGCAGCGCCCTCGGTGTGCGTGCCGCCGCCGCAGGCCACGAGCGACAGCAAGGCGACGCAGGCGAAGGAAACGAAGGCAAGCGAGCAATGCAGTGGGCCGTCATGCTCAAGCGCAGTTGATGGCGAACAGATATTTTTCATCGAGACTCCCGTTGTTGTTGGTGCTGATGGCAACGGCTGGTCGATCCGTACCTGAATCGGCAAGCCAGCCGAGCGGCTGGTGCGTGCGCGCAATGTTCACCATGGTTGCAAATACCGTGAGGGCCGCAACGAAACCGATCGCACGCACGGGCCCGCTGCGGCCGCGTTTTAGCGCCAGGCTTCCAAGCGCGACATAGACGATCAGCAGCACGAGCTTTGCCGTCAGCCAGTGGTTGGCAAACACCGCTGACGGGAGCATCGCAACCAGCATGAGTGCTGCCGTCAGCAAGACCGTGTCGATGCTGTAGCTCAGGTAGCGAAGCGCGGCCGCCATCGGCCACCTCGCATTCGCCAGAACGCCACTGCCGCGCACGGCGAACAGCGTGCCGCTGCACAGCACGGCGCCGATGTGCACGGCCCGTACTTGCGGATAGAACTCGATCACGCGCTTGCGCAGATGCGCTTCATGCCGGATCCACGACGACCGTCGCAACGGACAGCTCGACCTCGCGTCGAGGTGCGATCCACAACCGGAACACGAACCATGCGACCAGCAATGCGCCGATGCTGAACACTGTGTCACCCGGCACGCGCATCCACACCAGCAGGTGGATCAAAGGCTTGCCCATGAACTCTGCCGAACGTGCATACCAGTAGCCGTTCTCGAGCGCGGCCTGCAACTGCAGCACGCCCAGCGGCAGCAGCGTCAGCAGCCCCATCAGCGCGAGGCCGATATTGAGCGTCCAGAACGCGCCGGCGAGCGTGCTGTTGTTCCACTGCGCTTCGGGCTTCAGGCCGCGCAGGCAGAACAGCATCAGGCCCAGGCCCAGCATGCCGTAGACCCCGAATAGCGCGGTGTGGCCATGCAGTGCCGTCAGATTCAGGCCCTGCATGTAGTACAGCGCAAGAGGCGTGTTGATGAGAAAGCCGAACAGCCCGGCGCCCACGAGATTCCAAAAACTCACCGCCAGGAAAAACAGGATCGGCCAGCGGTATCGCTGCATCCACGGCGTGGCTTGGCCGTGCTGCCAAGTTGTGTATGCCTCCAGGCCAATCAGCGCCAGCGGCACCACCTCCAGCGCAGAGATGCTGGCTCCGAGCGCGACCACCGCCGTGGTGGTGCCAGCGAAGTACAGGTGGTGAAAGGTGCCGAGGATGCCGCCCGCCATGAAGACGATGGTTGCGAACAGCACGTTGATGGTGGCTGTCTTGCCGCGCACCAGGCCGAGCTTCACGAAGAGGAAGCTGATCACTGCGATCGCGAAGACCTCGAAGAAGCCCTCGACCCAGAGGTGCACCACCCACCAGCGCCAATATTCCACCATCGAAAGATGGGTGTGCTCGCTCCACATCAGCCCTGCACCGTAGAGCAGCCCGATCGCGACAGTGGACAGAAACAAGAGGCCGACGATGGACGACATCTCGTCCTTGCGCCGCAGCGCGGGCCACAGTGAGCGGCCCACGAGCGTGAGCCACAGCAGCAGGCCGATGAACAGGAACCATTGCCAGAAGCGGCCTATGTCGGTGTACTCCCAGCCTTGGTGGCCGAACCAGAAGTTGTAGTCGAGGCCGAGCTTTTGCATCACCGCGAACCATTGCCCCGCGAAGGCGCCGACGACGATGACGACCAGGCAAACGAACAGCGCATTCACCCCCAGCCGCTGGTACTTCGGCTCGTGACCTGAAATGGCCGGGCCGATGTACAGACCCGTGGCCAGCCAGGCGGTGGCGATCCACAGCACTGCGAGCTGCGTGTGCCAACTGCGTGTCAGCGCGTAGGGCAACACATCCGCGAGTGCGATGCCGTAGGCGTTCTGGCCCTCGACCTGATAGTGGGCGGTTGTCGCGCCAAGCAGGATCTGCAGCAGAAACATCGCGAGCACGAGCCAGAAATACTTCGCGGTGGCACGCATTGAAGGCGTGACCACCACGCCTTGCAGCGGGTCTGTCTGCGGCGGTGGTAGCGCGTCGGCCTTGTCCCGGTCGTGCCAGACCGCGTTGTGCCAGCCCAGCAGCCCGATGCCCGCAATCATGAACAGCACGCTGAAGACGCTCCAGATGAAGGTCGTCGACGTCGGCGAGTTGCCCACCAGGGGCTCGTAGGGCCAATTCTGGGTGTAGCTCATCGCTTCATCGGGCCGTTGGGTGACCGTGGCCCAGCTGGCCCAGAAGAAGAAGGCACCGATCGCGCGACGGTGCGCGGCATCGGGCACCGTGTCTTCGCGCATCGCATAGCTCTCGCGCAGCGCGTGCGTGGCCGCGTCGGCAGAGAACAGGCTCGCGTAGTGGGCAGCCGCCTGCTCGATGGCCTTCGCGCGCTCGCCGGAGATGACGATGCGATCACTGGTCGCGTCGTACGTGTTGCGGCGGATCAGTGGCCTGAGTTCGGCCTGCACGCGCGCCTGCTCGCCGGGCTCGAGATCGGCATAGCCCACACCGTTCTTCGCCCGCGCGCGCAGGTCGAGCCAGGCCAGCGCTTCACGATGCAGCCAGTCAGCCGACCAGTCCGGCGCCACCAATGCGCCATGTCCCCAGATAGAGCCGAGCTGCTGGCCACCGATGCTTTGCCAGACCTGCCGGCCCAGTTCGATATCGGCCCGCGTATAGACCTTGGCGCCGCTGTCGGTGACGACGGCTTGCGGCATCGGAGGCGCCTGACGGTGAATCTCGCGGCCCATCCACAACAGCACGGCAAAGCCGACGATGAGCAATGCGCTGAGACTCAGCCAGAGTTTGCGGGTGGTGGACATGGAGCGGTCTCCTTTGGGGCGCACATGGCAGTCTGGACGTCGCGATAGCCTCGAGTCTTGACCTGCGTCAAGCGAGTGGCACTGGTCCTGCGCAGGCAGCGGGTTCCACGGACGACGCTAAACGCAATCTCGATCGGGGTCTGTGCGCTGAGACACATTCACCAACGGCAGCGCATGGCCGACCCGGGAAAGCGGGATGCCGATCGAGACTGAGGAGCGCACGAGCGCGGGGCCAGACAGGTCACTCGCCACGGCACTCTTTCCGCTCGCGTCATAGGCCTTCTAGGTCACCGTGCTGACGAAGCCCGAGTGATAGATGAGGAAGTTCACGTCTGGATAGCGCTTGGCGACGACGCCGATGTCGCTGCACTGGCGTGCTCGTAGGAGCGGCAGCCGAAGGAAAGCCCGTTGTGGATACAGATGTTCAGGCGACCGAGCTCACCCCAAATGAAAGTCGACTTTGTCCTACGCTGGCTGTAGCCGTCGGGTCCGCCCGCATGGCGCATTTGTCCGATGTCAGTCAGGACCCCCGGGGCGCATCCTTAGAAGCCGTACCACCGAAGGAGACTCGTATGAACTGGGACCGTATTCAAGGGAATTGGAAGCAAGTCACCGGGAAAGCCAAAGAGCAATGGGGCAAGTTGACCGACGACGACCTCGATGTCGTAGCTGGCCGCCGTGAACAGTTGATTGGAAGGGTCCAGGAGCGTTACGGCGTGGCCAAGGACGAAGCCGAAAAACAGGTGGCCGACTGGGAACGCAGAGCAAGTGATTCCTGGTTCACAAAGTAGTTGATGGCACTGCCGCCACCTTCGGCGGCTTTGTAGACGAAGCACATGCGACCGGTCGGCGAAGGTCGGTGGTTCACCTGATCATCTCTGAGTCGAGAGCCTGGCATCAGCTTGTCCATCACCGGCCCGCGCCCGCGACGCCAGTCGTGTGTTCCGGATGAGAGGCTCGACATGCCCATTGCGCCTCCTCGAGTGCAGGACGATAAATTGCCCTCAATTCAGGCGATAAGCGCATACTGTCGGGCGAACCGCACACGAACCTGAAAGGCTCTGATGGCACCGCGTGAGGTTCGATTGCTTCTGGTCGACGACGACCCGTCCGCGATCCAGGTCATGGCGCGGATGCTGTCGCACTACCCCGATCAGCGCTTCGCCACATCGGGCCAAGCCGCACTCCGGCTTGCACGTGAGCTGACCCCGGACCTCATCGTGCTGGATGTCGACATGCCTGGCATGACCGGGCTCGACGTGTGTGAAGCGCTGAAGGCGGACCCGGTATTGGCACGTGTCCCCGTCATCTTCGCGACCAGCCACGACCCCACGACGCTGCTGCAGGTAACGGCCTTCCAGAAGGGCGCGTCCGATTTCGTCACCAAGCCGTTGATCGCGGCCCAGTTGACAGCCCGCGTGCGTGCCCACCTGCGCGCCAAGCAGCTGATCGAGGACCTGCAACGCGACAGTCTCGCGTCAGGGGCCGCGCCTCCACTGCCGGGCACGCAAATCCCCCGCCTGCTGATCGTCGACGATGACATTGCGTCCATCCAGGTCCTGCGCCATGCGCTGGCCGCGATGGGCGATTTTCATTTCGCCAAGAACGGCGAGGAGGCGCTGGACCTCGCGCGTCGCCTGGTACCGGATCTCATCCTGCTCGACGCGCACATGCCGGGCATCGACGGTTTCGACGTGTGCAAGACCCTCAAGGCGGAAGCTGCGTTCAGGCACGTGCCGATTGCATTCATCACCCGGTTCTCCGATCCGCGCAGCGAGATGCGCGCGCTCGATCTGGGCGCGGCGGACTTCATTGCCAAGCCCTACACCCGGGCCATCCTGCAGGCGCGCGTGCGCAACCTGCTTGACCTGAAGCGGCGCACCGATGCCGAACTGCAGGCCGTGCGCGAGCACTGGCGGCGCGTGGGTGACGCGCGTGTTGCCGAGATCGTCGGCGCCGCCTCGGACGCCATCGTCAGCTGCGATGCCGAGGACAAGGTGGTGCTGATCAACGCTGCGGCGTGCCAGATGTTCGGTATCGAGCACGCCCAGGCCATCGGCTCGCCGATGCAAGCCCTGCTGGGCGAGGGCGCGTTGACCGGCAACCAGGCGCAGGACGCCCCGGTCCGCACCACGATCACGCGCGCGAACGGCGAGCGCTTCCCGACCGAGATGTCGGTGTCCCGGGTCGGCGAGGGGTCGGACTGCCTGACCACCGTGATGCTGCGCGACATCAGCGACCGCGAACGGCTCGAGGCCGAATCACGCTCGCGCATCGAAGCCGAAACAGCAAGCCGCACCAAGACGCTGATGCTGTCCTACATCGCCCACGAGATGGGCAATCCATTGAGCGGCATCGTGGGCTTTGCCCAATTGATGGCGGCCGACGACAAGCACCCCATGCCCCCGGTCCAGGCCGAGCGCCTGACGCAGATCCTGGTCAGCGGCAAGCACCTGGAAGTCCTGATGCGCGACGTGATGGACCTCGGTCGCTTCGAGACCGGCAAGCTGACGGTCGAATTGCACCCGGTGGACGCCGCCCGTTGCGCCCAAGACGCCACGGAGGCGGTCTCGGCGCTGGCGCAGCAGGCCGGCGTGAAGCTGGCGTCCCTGCTCGCCTCGGCGATCACGCACTGTGTAGCCGACGCCGGGCGGCTGCACCAGTGCCTGGTGAATCTGCTGACGAACGCCATCAAATACAACCGGCCCGGCGGTTGGGCAAGGATCGAGGTGACCAGCGATTCGCAAGAGGTCGCGATCACCGTGCGCGACAACGGCTTCGGGCTGGACGCGTTGCAGCGCGAGCACCTGTTCGAACCGTTCAACCGCCTCGGCAGGCAGCTTGCCGCGACGCCCGGCGCGGGCCTGGGGCTGGTGATCACGCGCCAGCTCGTGGAGGCGATGAGCGGCCAGCTTCGCGTCGAGAGCGAACCAGGTCAGGGAAGCTGCTTCACCATCACGCTGCCCGGTGCACCCAACCCCTCTCAAGACACCGTCAAGCGCTCATCGTCAAAGGCCGATCTCCCAGCGAGCGACGCCGTTTCGCTCGACACGAACAACAAATCATGACCGACAACATCCTGCTGGTCGACGACGACCCCTCCGCGATCCAGCTGCTGGGTCGGATGCTGGCCGACGTGGGCAACTTGCGCTTCGCGACCAGCGGGAAGGACGCGCTGCGACTCGCTCACGAGTCGGCGCCCGATCTGGTGCTGCTCGATGCAGAAATGCCCGGCATGAGCGGGTTCCAGATTCTCGAAGAGCTCAAAGCGGACCCGGTGCTCGCGGAGGTGCCGGTGATCTTCGTGACCAGCCACAGCGAGCCGGCGTTCGAACTTGCAGGGTTCGAACTGGGCGCGGCGGACTTCATCGCCAAGCCCGTCAGCGCGCCGCTGGTCGTGGCCCGGGTCAAGACCCAGCTGCGCCTCAAGCGCATCGCCGACGAGCTGCGCCGGATCGCCGCGATCGACGTGCTGACCGATGTCGCCAATCGGCGGGGTTTCGACGACGCGCTGGAGCACGAATGGCGCCATGCTCGGCGGGCCGGCGACCCGCTGGCCTTGCTGATGATCGATGTCGATCACTTCAAGTCCTTCAACGATCGCTATGGCCATCCGGCCGGCGATGTGTGCCTGCGGGCCGTCGCACAGGCCCTGGTGGGCACCAGCCTGCGCCCGGCGGATTTGGTCGCGCGTTACGGCGGGGAGGAATTCGTCGTCCTGCTGCCGCAGACGCCGCGTCTGGGCGCCGAGCACGTGGCCCACAGTATCCTGGATGCCGTCGAAGCGCTGTCCATCCGTCACGACGCAACATCGGCCGCACGCCACGTCACCGTGAGCGTGGGCGTCGCTTGCTACGACGACGCGAGCGAGTGCTGGGCGGAGCCGTCGGCCGACTCCCGCGTCGCGGATCTCGGTCCGCGTCACACCCCGCTTGACCTGGTGCGCGCAGCCGACAAGGCCTTGTACACCGCCAAGCGCGCTGGCCGCGCCCAGGCCATGCTGCTGGACATCTGCGACCTGGACGCGCCCCAAGTCCCGCGAGCTGCGCGCCGACCTCCGGCTGGGCACGAGTCTGAGCAACTGAAGCGCGGCGCTCCCATCGGCACCGCATCCCCGTCCGACTGATTGATGCGCTCTCAACAAAGCCGCCCATGCCCAAAATCGCCGGCGATACCACCACCATTCTCAATCCCGTCGATGGCACCGTGCAGTACCTCGACGAGGTCCGGCAACAGGAGGCTTTGCTCAAGACCGGCGCATTGCAGAGTGCGATCTTCAACAGCGCCAACTTCTCGAGCATTGCGACCGACGCCAAGGGCGTGATCCAGATTTTCAACGTCGGTGCCGAGCGCATGTTGGGCTATTCGGCCACCGACGTGATGAACAAGATCACGCCGGCCGATATTTCCGACCCGCAGGAATTGATCGCGCGCGCCGAAGCGCTCAGCGTCGAACTCGATACCTCGATCGCACCGGGCTTCGACGCGCTGGTGTTCAAGGCCTCGCGCGGCATCGAAGACATCTACGAGCTGACCTACATCCGAAAGGATGGCAGCCGCTTCCCGGCGGTCGTCTCGGTCACAGCGCTGCGCGATTCCGGTGATGGAATCATTGGCTACCTGCTGATCGGCACCGACAACACCGCCCGCAAGCAGGCCGAGGAGGCGCTGCGCGAGAACTACGCCCTGCTACGCACGCTCCACTTGCACTCTATCGTATCGGTCACTGACCGGTCCGGCCGCATCGTCGACGCCAACGACGGCTTCTGCAAGATATCAGGCTACAGCCGAGACGAACTCCTGGGCCAGACCCACCGCGTCGTCAACTCTGGCGTACAGACCCGCGAATTCTGGACCGACATGTGGCACAGCATAGCCGCCGGCCAGCCCTGGCGCGGGGAAATCTGCAACCGCACCAAGGAAGGCAGCTTGTACTGGGTGGACAGCATCATCGCGCCGTTCATGGCCGAAGACGGGCACACCAAGAGGTTCATCTCGGTGCGCACCGACATCACCGCCCGCAAGCAGGCGGAAGAGGCGCTGCTCAAGGCCGGCGCCCTGCAGAGTGCGATCTTCAACAGCGCAAACTTCTCGAGCATCGCCACCGACGCGAAGGGCGTGATCCAGATCTTCAACGTCGGCGCCGAGCGCATGCTGGGCTACACCGCAGCTGAGGTGATGAAC
>Ga0307513_10001572_pt1 | contig 32741 bp, 27 predicted proteins | sample 15_EM_MG_FD_202174 | JGI IMG/M metagenome (GOLD analysis project Ga0307513, IMG submission 202174) | Populus trichocarpa ectomycorrhiza microbial communities from riparian zone in the Pacific Northwest, United States - 15_EM | ecosystem: Host-associated > Plants > Roots > Unclassified | place... | reverse complement strand
CCATGGGCCTTTAGAAAAGGACGGAAAAATGAGAGGCATGGGGGGTATAGGGGGAGATGGTATTACCAGGTGATACAGGGAGATATGTATGTAATACATGAGGGAGAATATTTTTTGCTGATGTATAACTGCTGGGCAAGAAACTAAATCAAAAAGGTAGCAGAGAGAAGGACTCAGAGAGAAAATGAAAGAGAAAAAGATGAAACAAGGAAGAAAATAAATCTAGAATTTGGTATGGCTCCTATTTGCACTAACCATGAGATCAACTCAATCAATCATAGTATCAAGTATCTGGCCAAGCGTATACTGTATAATTGCATTCTACTGATAGTAAATTGCAGTGATCATGACCTTGTTATTTTGGGAGCGGGGATGAAGCTTGCCAATTCTTACCTTCATTAACCTCCAAATGCACGCGATACAGTTAAGGTCTAGGGAGGTAGTACGCAAAGAAAGAAGATACTTGTAAAGACTCTGTTTTTGTTATTGTATAACTATAGATGGAGCTTGATAGAGGGAGGCATTGTCTTGCTGAATGCAGACATAATCATAAGTCCAGACAGACTCATTATGTCAAAACTCATGTTAGTGTTGTAAAATATGAGTTTGATATCTATTAGCATTTATAGTCTTACCTCAGGTGGCTTTATACCAAACGATCAAGAGTTTATTGGAACGAGCAACAAAGTAGTCCCAGTCCAGAACCAAATGCCGCTTCTTGAATTTTGGAAGAAGACAGAACTCCTCTAACTCTTTCTCTATAGTTCTTGTATCCCAAACTCAGCCTGAAGTACCACTAATATTGAAGGTACATTCATCTGTTCAGATAACCTTGGCTCAGTTATGCGTCACCCAAACTCTATACATATGAAACCAATGAAACCTTGCCTAATAAGTACAAATAGCATATTAGTATTTATAAAAAGGCTTATAGAGTACAACCACATTCCAAAGGTTTCCCCACTCTTGCAAGTACCTTGACAAAATTTCATTCCAAATGTATTATAGTCTTTCTTGTCATACTAGTACTAGCCAGAGTACAAGAACATTTGAAAAACAGTTGTAGAGAAAGATATTCAGATTAGTGTAAGAAGTTTAATAATTAAACCCTGTATAAGGCAGTCCAAAGTTTCCTTCTGTAACATTACCTATCGATCCTGGGAGATCGGGTCTGGTCTCTGTTATATTGATAATCTACTATCTTAATTAGCAGGTAACAACACTTCGTCTCTAATAATCTCTTCATCAGATGTCATAGACACTTTTCTTCATTCAGGTAATAATGAACTCTGTAGAACTACTATGCGGTTCTTGTTGTAGTTGTGTTTAGTAAGCTTGTATTGATCATCAGATCAATTAGCAGTGAATAACAATTGCATGTAAAAGAATCTAAAGTAGTCTTTTATTCATAAAACCTATAAGTAGGAAGGTACTTAGATAGTAGTGTAAAGATCTCCTTCTTCCAGTGAAAAGCCTTCTCTTTATACCCAATATTTACTCTACCTTTACCCTGATGACCCATCTATATTAGTTATCCATCTCTCATGACTCATAATGAGTTATAGTACAAAATCCATTAGCTGTCTCCTATGAGTTATCTGTATAATCACCTTTAACCAATAATAACATATAAAACCACTCATGTGCTCAAATAAGTCACATGCATGAAACCCATGACTGCTAATGTGAGTCATGTGCAAAAAATCATTACATCATCTGACATCACAATCATGAGTGATAAAACAATCATCCAATTAGCACATAATGATGGCTCGCTATTGTGTAGTCATGTGATACTATGAGTTAACTAACTTCATAGTGTAAAATGTAACCGGTACAGGTACTATGGTTACTGATGGATTTCCTTTAGGATTAGTTTGGTTTCAGGATACGAGCCTTGTGGCTGTAGCCTTGTTATGTATGCAGGAGGTATCGTTTGATACCTAGTTTGTTTTATGTTTGGTTTCAGGATACGAGGTTGTGCCTCTCCCTGATTGTGTTTCGGAAGTATCATTTGATACTCCAGTTGTTTGAAGTTTTGTTTCAAGGGATCGTTTTGATACCTTGAATGTTTTATGTATTGTTTGATGGTATGAATTTGATACCATAAGAGTTTTAGGATACGAGCTGTGCTCGTAGGAGTAAGGCTTTAGGAAAAGCCAGCCATGTATTTAAAGGCTGCGTCTTTTGGACTTAGAAAGAGCAGACTTCGACAGACAGAGTTTTCAATATACTTGGTTGAATAGTTACCTCCGAGTCTTCGGTTCGCCACGATTGTGAAGAAGCCGCCAAACACTTCAAGACTCTAGCGATATATCATAGTAAAAGGTTTTATCTAACAACCTTTCGGAGCCTCCGCTTGATCAATCCGCCTAGGCCACTCTTTGGCTAGGATTTCAAGTGCACAACCCGGTACGGTTTCTTAAAGGTTCTCAGTATGACGAGAACCGATAAGGAAACGTTACATAAAAAGTAAACATACTACCTATAACTAATAAGTATTAGTCATGGGAAATCTGCCTTGCTTAGTCATGATTTGTAACACCTTCACTTGAGAAGGAGATCTGAACATATCAAAAAACCCACTCTCTAAGACAAATAAAAGAGAGAGAAACACTTGGTTATACAAGAAGGGGCAAATCTACAATCCTAGTATAGAGCAAATTATTCAAGTTCTCATAGTATTTGAACTCTGGGGAATACGGGCAGAGAATAAAAGAGAAAAGAGAGAAGCCTACCTGTTGGGTTTTGGGGTAGAGAAAGGGGTTTTTTTTAGGCAACTTAACTGTAGTAGTCTGCTACAGCCATAGTATACTGGCAATAAAGGGTTCGATTATATACATTGAGGCCACCCATTTGAGCAATTTCAGTATACATCTTATCACAATTTTCTGCACTGGATATTGCCAAGGCAATATATATTTTGCAGTGAGGGGAATGGACAACAGAGTTTGGGCGCAGGACTTTGTTTCAGATTGGAGGGAGTGGTGGGTGGGCAATCCGGTACACAGTTGAGGGCTACCCCAGTCACAGTAGAGATATGCTGATAAGAGCATGAAGCTCAGTGCAATGCTTGAGTTTCCAGATCTTGTAAAAATGAGTGAGGTCTATCACTGTATGTAGTAGTGGAAGCTTGTCATTGGGGTTTGAGGAATAGGACTGAAATCAGAACTTGAACCCAGGGTCTCAGCATGTAAAACATTCAGAGTAGTGGATTGAAATTCACATTCTGGATACTAATTGAAAAGTTAGAAAGGGTCTCATTACTAATTGGTAGTTGGGCCTCTACTTCCGTCTCTTTCAAGCTGAACTTGTTCATCCAAGTCGGAGTTCAGGATAGGACATGGAGAACTAGATGGACCACAGTCTGACACAGAATCGATATCCAGAATATTGTCTAACTCTAAATTAAACTTGGTAGAAGTGGTAGAGACAATAGAGTGTTGATCAGGAAACAAAAGAAAACAGTTATCATTAGAGGTTTCAGCATGAAAAAGCAAGATGAATGAAGGACTTGGACTTCCTGGAACAGGAGGGATATATTTAGTTGTACCAGCAGAGGGTAGAGATATTGTGAGGAACTCAGAAGAGGGTAGAGATATTGTGAGGAACTCAGAAGAGGGTAGAGATATTGTGAGGAACTAAGAAGAGGGTAGAAATATTGTGAGAGACTCAGAAGAGGGCAGATTGGTAAGAAGCAGTAATCTACTTGTATTATAAGAGTTCTCACAGCAACTATTTCTTGTCAAATAGTTTATACCTATTCATCCAATATCACTCACATGTTTTCAGCTATGCACACCATTTTCTCATATTCAGTGGAAACATTTGGAAAGTTAAGTCAAATTTTACTTACATTATTCTCTCTAAAGATCTAATGATTGTATGCACGATTGTTCTACTCTCCCAGCCAACACTTCACTAGCTTCTGTTTAAGCGAGAATACCAACACCTATCTCTTCAAATCAGCCATCAGCGCTTGTCACACATGACCTTAGGTTGAAACACAAACTTTTTTCTGTGCTCCAAAATTACCTTTACAACGGGGAATCACCACCTCTGCTCTGTGCCATGGATTCATGATCTACCCTAGTATGATATCATAATAGTTCCGAGGTGTGTAAGTTGGTGTGGGGTCATGGATAGTCACTCGACTGACTTTTTTTCCTCCTTTTTTTTTTTGGCTCACTGCTCTTCTCTGTGAGCTCGGAGAAGGAAGACGAAGGCATGTGTTGGAGTTTGGTGCGCGCTGATAGTCTCGCGTGAGATTTTCAGAGGGCATGGGAGAGTGGGTGGTGCAGCTTCGGTAGATTTGAGGGTTGTTTTGGAGACGAAGAGGTGATATGAATGTGAATTGATTAGTGCATGCTCAGCCTCCAATGTCTGGCAACGTCGGCCTGTGGTATTTGGAAAGACCTCTTTCTATCTATCCTCCCTTCCCTCTTAAGCGGGGCCTATCGAGCAGGCTGGTTTGGGTTGGTGCTCTTATCATACCTGAGAAGGAAGCGCTTTGTCGGCGAGGGAAACTTTGCTCTCCAGACCAATGAGTTGAGGAGAATGTCTAGCTTCAAGGGGCGGATACAGGAATGCAGCCCTCCAATTCTATAGTGTAGAGCCCTGGCTCTGTGTTGGTGGGTGTACATTGTGGCTTTTAGGTTTCGGGGCAAATCCCCCTTCACTAACTCGGCCATTCATACAAGTGAGCTATGGATTAGGGGATTTCAGAGGTGCTCGCCGGTTGCCCTACCGACCGAATTGTGCGTATCGTCTGAAGTTATTTGTTAGAGGGCATTCTTTGGATTCCAAGGGTCATCTGTGAGATTCTAGTAAATTTTGGCTCACTGCCGTGACTGGGCATCTCTTGATATTGGCTCTTGTCCTCTTCAGCTCGAGCCGGGTTTTCTGTGTCCGAGTAGCACCATTCTGTATTGTCCGTTATTAGGTGGATGGGAAAGATTTGGATGCAGGTGTGCAATGGGTTTAGTAGGTCGTACATCTTAAAATGTTTATTAATGGTGCCCTTGGTCTTTAGCGGGGTAGCAGGGTTCCTAGGCGAGAGGATTCTTTTTTTTATCAGCTTCTTGGGTAAGTATCCAGGCATAGTTCAGGGATCACTGCCTCTCTTAGATATGGCTAACCATGTAAATCAGCACCTCTGCTGCTAGCCGCCGAGTCAGCCCCCAAATTTGAGGTCAGTCATTCATCCCCACCCAGGGTATGCTTGCGTCCGCTCAAGTATTCGGTTCTTCTTATCATCTCTCAATAGAACAGCGGATATATTACAGATATATATTACAGAATCTAACAACTTATACCTACCAAGTATTAGTACTACCTCCCTATACTGTCTAAAAGAATAAATCATCCAGCAGCGGGGCTGAAAACCTCTCCTGCAAATCCTGCACCGTCCAGCCCTGCTCCTCACCAATCCTTGCCAACACAGCCTTAAACGCCGGTATTTCACCCTTGTATGAAGTCTCCTTAAGGTACCGCTTCCAGGGAGTGCCACTGACATTCATTCCCTCCCTATTCCCGCCATTAGCATTTCCCTGTCAGGCGAAAGGGGGAAAAGAAAGAGAGCCACGCACCACTCCTTCGCCCAATGCGGTCTGGTATTCAAGTAAGCCCCATCAGGCCCCGTATAATCCATCCACCTGTCCGCGACCTTCTGCGCGAACGGCTCCCAAACCCCTTCCGCCGCGGCAGCCATTGTCGTCAAGACTTCAATACTCACCGTTCCAAAAGTATTATTAGACTGCGCTGCCATAATGAGGTCGCTGTCTCCCATGATGCGCATTTCTAACGCCATGCGCATGGGCGCCTTGGGGTCTTTGTAGACGGCGTCGATAGCGTCCCACCAGGCGCGTTGGACGATGGTCCAGTCCGGCTTCGTGGGGTCCGACTCCAACGGCGGAATTGGTATCTGCAATTCCATGTCTCGGACGCGGAAGTTTTGTATACCGCGGCGGAAGTGGAGGGCGTTGATTAGGTGGGTTTTTATCTGTGAGTTTAGGGGTCCGTTTGGTGGGAGGGAAAGCATCGCGAGTGATGCTTTGTGATGGTTAGTCATTTCATTATCGTATACAGTTTAGGGGGAAGAGGCATACAGAGGATGACAGCCTGCCAGCGGCCAGGGAATGATCTGAATAGGGGGTCGTCGTTAATCACGCCGCCTAGCCACCCTTCTACCCATTGTAGGAATAGATCTGGGTATGTTGGGTAGTCGATCACCCCACTTGGGTCCTCGGTGTTGTCCCAGCAGTTGACAAAAGCTTGGGGTTGGTACGCGAACCAGAACCACTCTGAATAGTAGTTGTTTTCGGCTTTGCGGATGAAGTCTTGTCGCGCAGCTTCGAGCTCCGCTGAAGTGTAGGACCCGCGGATCGCAGCTGGGACGGTGAAGTCCGGGGGTGGAGGGATGGCGAGATTGATGTCCTGTTTGAGAGGCCGAAGGTCCGCGTAGGTCATAGCGCCTAGTTCGATGGTGATGTGGGTGACGATACCTGGGGATTGTTAGTAGTGGGAAATAATGCGTGGGAGGGATCACAGAACGCACCAAGAAGGCCAAATGAACCGGCTGCAGCCCTGAGTTGGATCGCATCGGTGACACTTTGGTGTTCGCCATTGGCATCGACATATTCGATCCTGCGGACCAAATCACTGATGGTCTTGTGCCTGATTCCTCCACCATGGCACATGAGAGCGTTTGAACCACCAAAGGTGATTCTATGCATGTCAGCGCTGTTCCTGAAAATCTACTAGTGGGTGGGTAAAAAAAAACATACTCGACCATGACAACGTTCAGGGCAATAGTCCAAGCGTTATTCGCGATCGCCCATCTCCTGAAATCTTCATTGACAACAGCAGCACCAATTCTTGCTAGTCTCTTCTTTCCGCCACTTCCTGGGACGTCCTGGGTTTCGAGCTCAATAACCTTGAACTCGTTTCCAGTGTAATCCCTACTCGGTAGGAGGGAGGTAGGATCAGGAACCGCCGTTGCCGTTTTCAAGTCTAACATTGAGACAAAGATCTCACCGTCCTGGGAATACATACTTGCCCATGTGTGTCTGTAACCCGCAGCTCGAACACGCCTGCCTTTGGCCTTGGCCCATTTAATAAGGTTCTTGACGCCCTCAACAGTAGTAGGGACAAATGTATAAGAGGGCGTATGCTGGACAGTCAGACCCCAGTTCTCAAATTCCGCGCCAATATACACCTATCAATTCCCGGTTAACTCGTTCCTTCCCAGTACTTGAGGAGGTGAGCATTTACGGTCATAGGCTTAGTATTCACGCCATCCTCATAGATTACCGGGCTCGTCTCCCGCTTGCTATTCAACCACCCTCGTGAACTCGGGCTAACCCCGGATTCCTCCATCCTCTTAAAATGTTCCTTCGCCGCTGGGCTGGGAGGAATTGAGAACCCACGTTTCTTAACAATGCTCTCCGCCGAGGCACCGCCCATGAACCCTGTAAGCTTATCCTGTAGATCTTTGTCCAGCGCTCCAAACGCCTCCCTGAATTTCGGGTGGATCTGAATGCTCTTCAGGAGTTCCCGGCTGTAGCTCTCCCGGTCGACCTTCCCGCCCTTGACCAATTGCAACACCTGCCGAAGGCCCGGGAACGATGTGTCAACCTTGGGGTGCGCATGGAGATATGTGACTATCTCGCCCAGAATCTTCTCGCTGAGAAGGTCGCTCGGGATCGGGATTGTGTCGTCAATGGGGATGTCCAGTGACTGGAGAGAGCCGAGAGTCGCATCGCCCTGAGAGGAGGGAAGAGGGGATGCGAGTGGTGCTAGAACCAGCGACCAGAGAAAAGCCGAAAGTAGGTGCATCTTGGATACTTTTCCTCTGGCGGGTACCTTTCGCCGAACAGAAGCATTTGGGATGTGTGGTTTATGGACTTATATGGCGCTTTTTTCTTCACTTTCTTTTGTCCCTATTTCCTTTACCCTCCGGAAACGCTGTCCCGTTGTGGGAAGGATAGGCCCGTGGGTGACATTGATGAATGTCTAGGACGGGGAGGAGCCGGTGGTGTAAAGTAGAGGACTCGGGGGTGGACGTAAATGATGGGATGGGCAGGGGGTTGAGGTCCCCGTGCTCATGACAATCAGAGGGAAAAAATGATTTAATTTGGGAGGTATGATGCAAGGAAGGGTAAAAAGCTTTGACATTGCCAACCCCTGTCCGTCCCATCACTAACCTTCATACCCGAGTACAAGTATGGCTAGGGGAGACGAAAGCCCGAGACGGCCAGATGGCGGTGGAGATCATCAGTCGGCTCAAGCAAGGGCTTGAATCATTAGAATAGGGGAATCACTAGCTCTCAATTATATCACTTGGGGAGTTTGGGAGTTTAAAGTTTTGAACTAACACACTAGTCCTGTTTTGGGGGCATCCGAGTTACTCAAACATTAAAGGCCGATATTCATAACCCAGAATAGCTAGCTGGTGACTGATCTGCAGTACAACCTTTCCCGACAGAGGGGCACCCGGCACATCGAGCACTAGCTTACAAAATCCTTCAAACTGCGGCTCAAAGCCGCACAACCCAACACAGGTAGGCCAATAAATTCGGGGGGTCACTATGTAGGGAAACATTGTAAGTGTGCCTAGCTAGAAGTACTACTTGCAATCTTACTGCTTCGGACCGCCCAAGGGATAAGTACTCGAGTACCATTTGATCAAGTACTCATTCCCAACGAGAAGTACGAGCACTGTACTCAAATACGGGGACTAGAGAAATAGTGTAAAAACTCGAATGGGCAGATCAATGATCATGCTCAAGGTGGTCCAAAATTTCTTCTTCCAGAAAAGGGGGCGAAAAGCACACCAAAAATCCGCCCCCCGAGACAAACGAAAAAAGAAAGAAACACCAAACCTCACCTCACCAAGAGGGGCAACTCCAACGTCCCGGCACAAGGCGCGTTTGTTCGGGTTCTTACAGATATATAGCCAATCATCAGCGGGTATCCGTGCCCGCAGACAAATTATACACTCAATGTTCGGGAACCTCTTGCCAAGAGGGAGTGCATGCCGGAATGTTGCATGAAGTCACTAACTTAGAATTGTAGACCTCTGGGTACCGTAGGATTGGTCGTCAGTTCAGAAGGAGCTTCCGGTACTCTCAAAAGCCGCAGTAGTAGTTCCGAAGACTTTCTCCCCCCCTTCTTCTTGGGGTCTATTAAATAGCTACAGGGTAGTGTCGGCGGGTTCACTCGAAAAAAACCTCGCTGGTAGGAAGCTCGTCAACTTCGTTATCCTGCTTGGCATGCTGCGAGCCTAATAGGCAAACGCTTCAGAACACCGCTTTTGTGGGCCGCTATGAATGACCGCCAGGATGCGATGAAGCTACTACTCGGGTGCCAGCACCTTGGGGCGTGCAAAGACAGTACTGTGCCTAGCCTTCTAAGTCGAAGATATATCGGCCTCAACCACGCAGGCAAAGACTGTCTGGTGCCACTTGTAATGGCTGCCTACAATGGCCAGGTTGCAATAGTCAATACCTTACTGCCCTATGACGGCCTCGATTCCAACTCTGGAAATTACTCTCCTCTCACATCACTCGCCCTCGCGGGAGATAGAAGAGATGAAGGAGTAGTAGGGATCTTGCTGGAGTTGCCGGATGCCAGCCCTGGTCCCTTAGGGAAAAGTTGCGAGATGTACCGGTACTCACTCGGGTGGGGAGATGCCATGCGGTACGATAGCGGCATTAATACGACACCGAAGGAACGAAATCAACTAGTGATCCCATGAGTTGCTGGCGGGCTTTAAGCCACCCCAGTGTACCCCCTGAAGACTTCAACAGGCCGCATCCTTCCGTTAAACTCAGGGGTCTTCAATCACAAGATACTTCTCTAGTCCTCTCCATATTTGGACTTACAGGTCTATGTCTTGGCCACGAACTCAATGTATGCTTTAAACTACACTACGCATAGCGAATCTTTTCATGGGGGTTTTATCACCTTTTCTTTATCTCAATCTCTCTATCTATTAAAGGTCTCATATTTCCCCTACCTCCAGCTTATTTTTTGAGATTCCTACCTCATGCGGTCACTAGCACAATTTCCTAGATTCTCCTCAATCATCTTGTGTTTGCTACGACCAGAAAATTGCGGTACTGGTATTGTAAATATTCAAAACACTGGATATTGTAGTGACGCTATTCATTGCAAGCCTTCACCTAGCTACGGTGGGTGGTGTTCCCAACCGAACCCAGATCAGTGCTAGTAGTGGGTAAGAAATATTCCAAAGTGGGTCGCGAATTTGTATGGGCTCTCGGATACTCTGGGATTTTTTACCATATATTTTGTAAATCTCTACTCCGGGTACTTGCCTGCTGCGAGACCTCCGAACTACGGCCACGTAGTTTCATAGATAAGTAAAAGTCTACCCTGCGAACGAGTATCAGGTAAGAACACTTACCCAACAAAGCATTCGTCAGCAGTGCCACCACTGCACTCTACTTAAGAGACTCGGGGTATAACCCACATATCCGTTCTATTCAGCTAAACGCCTAACACTTGTGGATTAAACTATTAAAGAAACTAGCTATTGTTAACTTTTACGGAAGTTTTTAAGGGCCCAACTCCTTGCCATGAGGTTATGCTAAAGATTAATGTCTCTCCCACCAAGTCCCCTAAACCAGGAGTTCGGAGAATAGCGTAGAGGAGGCTATTTCTGAGAGTGTTTTACAACTAGGATTCGGCCTATTGGGCCCTCCCTTCAGGGAGGGGGATAGGGTTTCGATCCAGGCGAAATTTGGGTAACGATAGTTTGGGCGAAGAAACATATTTTGTATTCAGCGATAATCAAAGAGGTAGAAAAGAGGAACCAGGCGTATTCACAATGCTAAGACCCATAACTCAAGCCTCTTTCTCACACCCAACAAAGGCACCCGCCCACATCATGACATTGTTACATAGAAAACCCACCCTCCCACAAAAGATACCTAGCTTTCAATCAAGCACAATAAGTCCTCTTCGTATATCCCCACTCTAAAAAGTCTTCCATAGTTTCCCCCATCCCAAGAACCATCCTATCCCAACATCCCTTTCATCCACCCTCCTCCTCTCTTCGTTGGCTGTGTATACGGCCATTCACACACAACATATATTATTCTTAGCAAGGATGTGATCTTCCAGAAGCTTTGCAACCGCCAGTGTGTACTCTGATATTAACGCGCTAACTGGTATACTCTCGTTATCTGCTATGTCGACATCTATCCCCTCCGTTGCCAGCAGCAACTGAACAACGTCTTCGTGTCCCCCCTCCGCCGCCCGGTGGAGCGGCGTTTCGCCCTCGTTATCCATGATATTGACATCAATCCTCGGGTCTGCCACCATTAGCTCTACCAACTCTGTGTGACCCTGCTTTGCAGCCCAATGCAGCACCGTCCAGTGAAGTGCATCCTCTCGCTGGATATGGGTTCTCGGATCGGCCATAAGAAGCGTCAAAGCCTCGAGGTGTCCCTTCTGGGCTGCCCAATGTATGGGGGTCTCAAAGCATCCTTCGTGGAGATTCGGGTCGACGCCGTCATGCTCCAGCAGGAGCCTTATTATCCCGTTGTTCTCTTTCTCAACGGCTCTGTGCAAGGGTGTGCAGCCCTCCACATCCTGGAGATTAGGATCTATTCTAGGATCCTGGAGCAATAGCAGTGCTCCCGCTGTGCAGTCTTTCAGCGCAGCTAGCATTAGGGGCGTGCGTCAGATATTGTCTCCCTTGTTGATATCCACCCGTGGATCAGCCAACAGCATTGACACGGTTTCTAAACGGCCCGCAAGAATGGCAAACATCAGTGGTTGACGGCCGAGCGCTTTCTCGCAGGCCGCTGGGTCGGCTCCGCATTCTAGCATGATTTTGAAGGCGCTGTCGCTTACACACCCTACCGCCTTGCAGAGCACTGAGCCGTTGCCCACAAACTCAAATATTCTACGATCAATGAGGTTTTTGATGGTGTCTCTATCACCATTCCTGCAGGAATAATAGAGAACTCTTTTGCCGTATTCCGTGGATTGGTGGAGGAATATGTTATCGAGGAGGGAATGTGACAAGAGGCTGAAAAGACGGCGGTTTGTCTTTGAGAAGGAGCGCATGTCAGCTGGTCGTAAAAATTTGGAGATTTCGAGGATAATCTCATTTGGAATAGCTCGAATTGACATCTTGATATTTTGACATGGGGGTAGTCAATAGGTTTCGTCAGGAGCCGGTGGTAAGGAGCGGGGTTGGCTTGCTCGTCTTGTGTCCAAGACCGATGGGTCTTCTATATGTTATCCCACTCTTTGCCAAGAACTCTACTCTCTACGATACCTGATTCCAGAAGTAAGGGGTTCCTGTATGATATCAGTGTTTCACTTTCAGCAGCTGCCGTGCTGGCTAGGGTTCTTGATGTAGGGTTCTCAGGAGCCCCATCTCGATGTCCACTACTTTCCCCTTGCCTTGCTTCTCACAGCCCTCTGAGGGAATCATATTAAGTCTGGGCCTCAAAGGAGATTTTCTGAGCGATCCTGTACTAACATGCTTGAAAAGCCACAAGGGAGAGTATCTTCACCAGAGGATCGAAGAGAGAAAAACAACCACTAGTCCCACTATTACTGGTACTACCTGTACAAGTACTGTATCCCTTACCTCGTAATCATGGCCAGCGCTAGATACTACTACTAGCTTATTTGGGTAATCGTGATAGGAAAAACATTGTTTCAAAGTGGTGTAGTGCTCAGAATACCACATAATCAGTACTGTTCAGCATTGCCATGACGGAAACAAGAGTAGCAGCGTAGATTTGCTCCCAGATACAAAAATAGACTAACTTTCAACATCCAGAACGAGGCTAGCTAGGAGATAAACCAAATTGGTTGTGATGGGCACCGGAAAAATACCCTGCCGTGAACCGACCGCACTTCGCAGCACGCTACGCAGCCAAGAATTTCGGCCACAAGGTACAGTTCGAAGGGCCTGAGCACTAGTCTGTTGAACTTTGATTAGTCGAAACTATGCGTGTGTAACGCGAGTTATGCAGCCATACCGGCAGGCGCATTGACGCAACATTTTGGTGGGGGAGAGAAGTCTGTAGAAATCTTGGCGCAGCAGCTGGATTCAGACTGTTTTTAAGACTGTTCTGGGTGGTCGGGAAACCCCTCCAGCCAAGGAGAGGAAGGCCGACAGACCCTTGATACTAGGTGCATAAATGTTATCTACAATAGTGCAATATTTTAATAATCAAACCATCAACTAACAGTACCGGTGTCGCCGGAATGGATTCCGTATGACCTGCAGAAATCAGAGACATCGGCGGCAGACCATACCTGGCGGGTTTTCTAGGGCAAGGCCAAGTCCAGAACATTGACCGCAGCGCATGATCCTCTGAGCAGACCCTCGTGATTAGGACTAGCCCACGGGAGATGCTACCGTAACGGGACCCCGCATACCAAAGAACCACCCGGTACCCAACCCAAGAGTGGGGGACCCGACAATCCATATATTTCATCTAGCTAAGTTTAAAATTATATCATCCTGAGGGGCCTCCCAAGTTCTAGGTTCGTAGGATGCACCAAACGAAGCCGAACAAAAGCTCCCTTAATGGAAAGACAGATTAGTCCAATCAGACCCATGATCTGCAATACGAATGCTGTGGGATTATGCCCAGGACATTCCACTGCATCATATCTAAATGCCCCGATCTAGCTTAGAAGCTGTGTGAGGATCCAGAACCGCTCAACATAGGTGCATATTCAAGTATATGGAAGAACAAAGGGGGAGGGAAGCTAGTTAGAAAATTTTCTTCTGCCTTCACAAAAAAACAAGGTGAATTTTCCAACTAGGTTGGTGATTTTCCCTTTTACAAGAGGGTCCAATTTGGGGCCATAAATGGTTTTTCCATTTACAGTTATGATTGATGATGTTGATAACCCCGTCACCACTATTCGTCTACCCAAGAGGGTGTCCAAGTTTCCTTTTTTTCCGATTCTGGGTTTTCTAGCATTCTTGGAGGGGACTCTCCCGTACTGGTGGGAATAAATCCAAGAACTTAACAAAAGAAAAAAAGAGAGAAGGGGCAAACAAATAATGCCTCCCTCCCTCCCTCCCTCCCTCCCTCCTCGTCTAGAGATAAAGGGTGTGAAATGCTGATCATTTTAGCACATCGGACATCATCTATCATCATGGGTGCTGAAATCATTTCAGATCACTCGGCCAATGCTAACCCGCAATTATTTATACTCTTTCGAAAAGAAAGTGAAAAGGGACGATACTTTAGATATCCCCAAGAGAGTAGTCTGCGCCAGGAATCACTGGCACCAAAAACTATAATGAATTCCACAAGCTCAACTTAATGCCTATGCTTAACCCCCAGCCTATTGTGCCGATTGGGCACTTTGGTACTTGGGGGTTACAGGGAGATACGACGAAGAGAAGAAAGGAGGGCTAACACATATGGAACGATTCTGCTAAAGAGTGGAGTACTGCACTCGAGTACAACAATGATCGAGTATTTCGCCCCCATCTGAGCCAGGTATCCACCTGATGCTGCAAGAACTCGGCAAAAACTGGCTAGCATAGACTAGGCCGTTTGGAAATCCAATACACTATGAACGCAGGCTTTTGGGGTTATTAGGAAAAGGAGATATTTGAGCTATTGTTAATTTTGTAAAGTCCTTATATTTTTTGAACTGTCTAAGCCCAAATAAGGAAACTACTTGGCTACCGGTATCACCGGGCTCAAGGGATTCACATGACTGGGAGCGGGGGAATTGGCCATCAGCCAAATCTAGTATAATATTTTACCTAGGCTAGTACAGTTTGATTCACAGTTTGAAGAGGATTGGCTTCAATCGCGAAGCACCCTACTATTATCAGCTGAGGGCAATCCCGATGCCACTTCGACGTGCAAGTATGACAAATGTCTCGGTTCTAGTACTTTACTCGCAATGTAGAAGGGTTTTAAAAAAGGACTGCAATGCAATTGCATACTACCAAAATTTGGCACCCCTTCGAACTAGGGTAGCATGCAATAGCAGTTCTTCCTAAAAACGCTTTGACGCTGCGAGTACAGTTCACCAACATCAATGACTGATTCTGCGACCTACAGCCTTAAAGTTACTGAACAACAAGCAGAGGAAGATAGAAAAAGAAAAGAAAAGACACGTATTGCAATCAGTGGCCAAGGAGAGTTTTTATACATAGGGTTCCACATGCCTAGGCCCACTGCCGGCCGCATGGCTTCGGCTCTCAATACCAACACTCACATTCGCTCAGAGACAACATTGCAACTCCCTGTGTACTTTATGGCAAGGTTTATTTCTGCGGTATGGTACAAGAAAATTTACACATGAGTGCTCCAAATGGCCTTCCCAGCTGATTGTCCCCCGGAAGTAAGCCTACACCTAGCAAACGGCGGCGGTAGCCTAGCACACGGCCAGGCCCCAGGGGGATGAAACCTCATTCACAAGACATCCAGATACCACAAATATAACGAATGAGCCCACCCCACCGAAAAGCAGATCCGGCCGCGCCCATAGCACGGCCAGCTCCTCCCTAATAACCCGATAGCCCAAGATTACCCAGACAATATCAGCGCAGTTTACAGAGCCGCAGTCGGACACTGGCTCACAGCTTCCTCTGAAACTCGAGAACTTGTGCCAAGACCTCATAAACCACTCAGAACGCAGTGGCATGAGAGCTCACAGGACATAGGGTCCAGATTCCCAAACCTGCGATACTGCTAATAAGATAAGATGCCCCCCCCCCCTAGAAAACGGAGTGGTTAAACTGAAATTGCGCAGAACAGTCCTGCGACTTTTTATGATACCGAAATGCGGTGCGAAGGTTATGAACATAAAGAGTGGCCATAATGATGCGCCTGTCGACACGTAACCAGCGAGCTATGTTGTCAATAAGCCCATATACCGCACGCTCGAACGGGAGGCCGCCATTCCGTTTATTCTCCCATCTCCCCATCAACAAATGCTCAAGTAAGACCCCCAGAGATAATAGCCTCGCTCCGAACATATAAGTGAAAACTCCCTTACCCAATTTGTGGGGCTTCCAATGATTTTGTCCTTTTCGCTATCTCAAAGTTTGCGAGATGGGCCCCCCTTGAGTGTTCGGCCAGTTCCAATCCTCTGTGACGTCCCCATTATATCATTCTGAGCTGGGGCATCTTTTAGACTCATCCACTACCCCCAAGCTCCCTCAGCTCTTAGCTCAGGTTTAAGCGTCATAGAACCATAGTATTGGCAAGATTCAACTACTCATATCGAAGCCTCTAACCGGGGCTAGATCATGAGCAAACTAAGAATTCTCCCAGAGAACTCGAATGCAGAAGAGATCGACACATATAAATTTACTCTAAACGAGCCTCTATATCATTGTGCTATGCCCAAGGCCCCCATTAAGGCGTATTTTCAATTTATATGCGCTGGACAGGAAATCTCCTGCCAAAACAGCGAAATTTGCTTCATCGTTAGGGTGGGTGCTGGTACGGAGAAGCCAGCGAAAATGGCTGGAACCCCACTCAATTGGTGCTCAATCGTTAATTTTCCCGTCCCGCCTGAACCCCGTTTCTGGATTTAGCCTCCAGAGGCCGATAGCTGTGTTCGAGTATCGACTATGTAGACACCGCCGCGACCCCAAGGCTGGTGGAAGCGGAAAGGCAAGTTCTTCCATGTTGGCCCTTGTTCCCATGGAGATCATCTTACTGAGCCACCAATTCAGTGCCATTAAGAACTGCTGCGTTCACCCTTAGGATTTTATGGAGGACAATGCGTAGAAATTTTCCACATGGCTATTAAGGAAGGAATTACCGGCCGGCATGCTACAGTATTGAAGGCCGCAGAGGGCACATACTGGTGATCTTTTATCTGTATGTGATAATGAGGGAGAACATATGGTGCCCACAATCTTGTAGAGCATGCACGCTGTAGAAATCTGCCGTGCTTGTTGGAGTACCTCTAGGAGACGTTCTGGGGAGTTTTGTGCTTCAGCGGCCATACTCTAAATCGGCCACTTCTATCACACATTGTTAGAATGCAGAGGAATAGGCAATTTTCTCACTTTTTTTTGCCGTTGACAAGAGTTTAGCTTACTGCAATAGCATAATGTTATTTCCATCTTGTAAATACTGGTGATCCTAGTTAAAGGTGCATTACTGCTTCTGGCGCTGCCAGCTGGTACTCTTGTTACCCAGAGACAATATAGGAAAAGGTAGCAGATGGTATTGCAGGAACTCTTTCCCCGGTATTAGAAGTTGGGTAAATTATCTGCTGCTCGAAGCACGCGCTCCATGCATATAGGAGCTGGGAGGCGATCTCACGAACTGACAGAGAGAGATGCACTCGGAGGGTCATTAATTCGAAACTAGAGGCTGTCAACGTAGGGATTATTTGATAGGACGACAGTGATGCCTGGGAAGAATTGCGGTGTTACAAAAGTCAAAACCGCATACCAGTTGCTTTAGAGCTACCCCAGTATGTGAAGGCAAAAGGTTTTGAGGGAATTTTCATTACTGTACAAATGATAACCCCACCTGAGATTGAGCTATTCCTGATTCTAATGGATTCTTTCTATTTGTTATAATCATCCTGTTCTTTGAACATCGTGCTCAGTAGCTACTCCGGCTTGCTGTGTCTCCAAAAAACCCTTAGCCTCCAATTTTGATGAGGTCTTGTCGCGAAGTAAACCCGGACGATCACTTTCCATGATCTTTAATGACCCCCCGACTACATAACCCGGATCTCGGATGCGTTACTCTGCTGTTTAAGATCTTCATTGATTCGGGGGATTCTCTTCGTCAATCACCATTGGCTGACTCTGAGCCTCGCGTTTCCATCGCGTTTCCTCCAACGGCCGAGTCCTGCCCGGGCGGGAACCCCACCTACCTTGTGTAACCCGGACCCCTCTTTGCCCTACCGAAAAAATTGAGGAAATTCGCTAAGTCCGCACCAGGATTTGCTATTTCCGGTCCAATTGAAGGGTGGGATTCGGCCTCAGATCGCATCTCTCATTGGTTGACTCGAACCAACGCGAACCAGCCAACTACAATCGATTGTATAAGCCACAATCTGGAGGAATACGATATCTTACTGGGCCGGAAATAACATATCCTGGGGCGGACTTAGCGAATTTCCTCAATTTTTTCGGTACTCGAACTTTTTCCGAATTTTTTTCCGAGCCCCTTCCGTCCCTCTAAGAAAATTCCCAACAAGGACAACACATCCATCCTTCTCTGCCTCCTCCCAACAGCAGCCTTCTTTCCTACTTAAAACTCCTCAATCCCAATTCCGTAAACTCTCCTCCTCTCCTCCTCCTCCCCTTATCCCACTAACCCAGATTCGACAGCAATTCTCTCTTACTTCAGCCAAACTCCAATCAATCAAACATGTCTGCCCCTGCTACCAAGTACAAGATTGCCGATATCGTAAGTATCGCCTGAGCTTCAATTGAAGCTGATTTATACTACCGTTACGGTGAATGCTGACTTGTTTCTCTCCTAGTCCCTTGCCGCCTTCGGTCGTCGCGAGATCGAGTTGGCTGAAAATGTGAGTACCGCATTTTTCCCCTTTTCCTTCGTTCACGCAACATCAGTTTAATTAACTAACAATGATTACAGGAAATGCCGGTTTGTAGCTTTGGTTTCCGCGGATCAACAAACGATTCACTAATCAACACTTCCATAGGGTTTGATGCAAACTCGTACCAAGTATGCTCAGGACCAGCCTCTGGCTGGTGCTCGTAAGTCACAGAATGCAATTCTCAATAAAATCCAAGAAACCTTGCTAACACGAAACTATAGGCATTGCTGGATGTCTTCACATGAGTAATTTCCCCCTCCTATGGCTCAATTAATGTCGTTCACGTGTATTAATTATTCCAATCTTCAGCCATCCAAACTGCCGTACTTATTGAGTGAGTTTTCGCAACAGTCCAACATTTGTTGGAATTGGGCCTAACCGATTTAGGACACTCACCTCCCTTGGTGCCGAAGTCACCTGGACCTCTTGCAACATTTTCTCCACTCAGGACCATGCTGCGGCTGCCATTGCCGCAACCGGCGTCCCTGTGTAAGCCTTGCCACAGATGTTGACCTCATTTCATAAACTAATTGCTAAAATAGTTTTGCCTGGAAGGGTGAGACCGAGGAGGAATACAACTGGTGCTTGGAGCAACAACTTATCTCATTCAAGGATGGAAAGAGGTTAAACCTCATCCTCGATGATGGCGGCGATCTTACTGCTCTTGTCCACAAGAAATACCCTGAAATGCTCAATAATTGTTATGGTCTATCTGAGGAGACCACCACCGGCGTTCACCACCTTTACAAGATGTTGAAGGAGGGAACTCTCAAGGTCCCTTCGATCAATGTCAACGACTCTGTTACCAAGTCTAAGTTCGATAACCTTTACGGATGTCGCGAATCCCTCCTCGATGGCATCAAGCGTGCCACCGATGTCATGATTGCTGGAAAGACCGCTGTTGTTGCTGGTTATGGTGATGTTGGAAAGGGCTGTGCTGAGGCCCTCCGTTCGTTCGGTGCCCGTGTTATCATCACTGAGATTGATCCTATCAATGCTCTCCAGGCTGCTGTCTCCGGATACCAAGTTACCACTATGGAAGAGGCAGCTCCTCAGGGTCAGATCTTTGTCACCACCACCGGTTGCACAGACATCTTGACCGCTAAGCACTTTGAGGTCATGAAGGATGATGCTATCGTTTGCAGTATGTGTTTTCTAGGTGATTATCATATAAGCACTTTGCTAATATCTAACAGACATTGGTCACTTCGATTGCGAAATCGATGTTGCCTGGCTCAAGGCAAACGCCGTCAAGACCGTTTCTATCAAGCCACAGGTCGACCGCTTCCACATGAAGAGCGGCAGACGTATTATTCTATTAGCTGAGGGCCGTCTCGTCAACTTAGGATGTGCCACCGGTCACTCTTCCTTCGTCATGAGCTGCTCTTTCACCAATCAAACCCTTGCCCAGATCTTGCTCTACAAGTCCCAGGACACCGCATTTACCTCCAAGTATCCCGAGTTCGGTAAGGCCGCTGGCAAGCTTGAGGTTGGCGTCTACACCCTCCCCAAGATTCTTGATGAGGAAGTCGCTCGTCTTCATCTGTCTCAGTAAGTCTCCCTCTGAAATTCCCCGTGGTATGAAACCGACTAATAATTTTCGTAGCTTAAATGCCAAACTTGAGACTTTGACTCCTAAGCAGTCCGAATACCTCAGCCTCTCGGCCGACGGACCATACAAGCCCGACATGTATGAAATAGTCCTCCCTCTAATGAACGGCTTAACCTGTACTAACCTTGCCCTAGCTACCGCTACTAAACTTTGCAAAAACAGGAGCCGCGGGTATTTAATTCCGGCCGAAACGTATTTGTCCTCAACGGCATTGCTTACGGTCTGGGTTTTCTAAACAAAAACAAAAAACATCAAATTAGTTTTTCTTTTTATCTCATGGGTTTCTTCTATTTTCTCACGGTTTATGCAAGGGGGTGGGGCGTACTTGGTCTTCAACAGTTACCAGTAAAGTGAAATAAATATCACTAGATTCTTGATATAAAATTGCGTTCCCTATTGTCGTGAATTACTGTGAATGCGAATGCCCACTGCACCGATTCGTGGCCCTGAATTGGGCTGCTGACAGAGATGCGATACGGAGTTACTTACGTAACAACCCAATCCGAATAAAAACTGTGACTCCAAGTATGGCGATAATATTTCCATGCTTGGCCCTACTTGAATTGCATGGTTTATAGTGGTTTTAAGCTCAGGGCCCCGAGATGGCGCTTGATTAGCACTACACCCCACTACCAGAGTACAATTGCTCTCAAGTGCATATTATTGAGTTTCAAATGCACTTGAGAAACTAGGCGAACTCGAAAAGAAAAACTCAAGTGCCTTAGATAGTTCCTCGGACACTTCTTAACAGCTTTACGATGACATTTTGTTGGTCCCATGAGCAAAATAGGGTCTAGAAATGTCTTGACAGTCAATGAAGGCCGTGCAAATTAGCTCTTGTCCTCCCCTGCTATCATACAAGGGTAACATACTGGTATCCAACCCTCGTGGCATGCATAAGCTAAATGCTATCATACAGATATCACAGCAACAGATTGGCTGGGATAATGGGATAATGGGATAACTGGTTCTTGTGCTGCACTGTGTGTATGTTTGAAAGAGTTGGGGTCTGCACGATTCTCCATTATTCTTCACAGTCGATATTGCGACTTCTGAAACACTTGAATGTCCTAGACAGCTAGGGCCCTCGTGATAAGGAAAAAACTAGGACTACGAGCCCCTCTTAGTGTGGCGGTGCACCACACCAAGCTCTACCAGTTATCATGGAGGTGCCCTTCATGGTACATACCTTTACCCACCGCGGCAGCAGCAAAATACCTGCAGTCTACTCAGGATAGAGCATCTCAACGCAGCGTTAGTTACCGCACTTACCAGTGACCTCCATCTCCTGCTCTACCTGTTGACTGGATCAGTTATTCTCATTCATCCGCAGCCGCAAGGGTTGCTGCGCATACTGGTGGACAGCTTGCATCTAAACGCCACGGATCCCTCAGTCTAATTTATCAACTTCCTCTGTTCTATCACGGGCTTTTCGCAGCCAAATTGCCAGCACGGCGCGCTTCCTCAAAACCACACCATCACCTCCCAAGGCCCCTCCCAACTATCCGAGCCTCGAAAAAAAAAACGAAAAGCAATCACACCCGACCACCCCCTCCCGTCCACATCGTCGGTCCAACGGTAACCGCTGCGGGACCTCCATGAATGCCTTTACTCAACCCATACCTCCGCGCTTTCTTCCGCTCCACCCTCCCCGCCCAATGCACTCCCGTTCAGGATCATGTACTATGCCCTCTCCTCCACCTTATTTTGTAGAGCTGCAATTTGATTGCGATGGCTTCAAAAGGCTAACCCCAATCGCGCGTTTCTAGATACTGCTGGTACCCACCACCGATATCTTGACGAATACCCGCGACCGTGAGACAGGATCGCTCTACTCGGATCTTGCTGGACTAGACGAATTCTTAGGAAGTCATGTTCTCCGGATCCCCAGCGGCGGTTCCGCATCCCCCATGGTGGGATCTAGAGAGAATAGGGGGAAAGCTAGGCAATACACAACTTTCAACGGCAGAACGGTAGTTGTGAAGGACTCGTGGATTTACTCTAACAAGGGTATGTCGGGCTCTTTCTAGGCCTCTTTGGGTGTTCCGTTGAGTAATGGCGGGGCGACGGGGATGTAAGAAGCTCAGGCACTGACTGGCTGATAGGTTTTCGGAGCCTAAATCAGGCTCAGTTACTGAACGATGCGCTATTCTATCCTGACACTAGCGAGCCTCAACAGTGGCTGATCTACTATATATCGAAGCCCCTTATTGGCTCTCTGGAGCCCGTTCCAACAGTACCGGCTTTGCTGAGAGACCGAACAAACACCGAACCACCTGTCACAAGAACTAGTGGGCCAAGAAAGAAGGATATCAAATCGTTCAATGAGCTACTAATGCTTTTTCCAATGATTGCCAGACAAATGCAGCCAGGCTTGGAGAAGTTGTTTCAAGAATTTGAAATTTCCTTCCAGAAATTCAAGCCTTTACCGCCCCCTCCACCATCCCCACGGTCAGTAGCGTCAGGCCATTCATCTTCTAAAAACTCTATTCGTTCATCTGCGAACGGAGATGTTTACAAGCAAGCTGCCGACGAAAGTGAGATACGAAGATCACTGGAGTCAGCCATCATGTCGGCGGTTGACCTTTTTCAACGAGTAGACCAATCGCAGTTAAACCTGCTTGCAACATCAACAGAGCTTACCGGCCCAGCCGTGGACCGATTGATTGAACGATATGTAACCGAACAGCTACATGATTCGATCCTTTTTCCTCGTGTATGCGCCACAAAGAGTATTGAAGATGAGGAATTAGAGCAGAAGATTCTGGACATGGAGAGTGTGGATCTGACTCAAGTCGGGATCCCGCTTCTGGATCATCAAGGAACTAAGAGCCTTGTGCAAAGGCTCAACCGGGGAATCAAATCCTTTGGAGAGATAGGGAATTCCAAATCTCCTCAAGCTATGGTGCAACATTTACTAGAAACAGCTCAAACTCTAACCCGAATGGAAGCCAGCGATACCCAAGACCAAGAACCCAACCCTTCAAGTAACCCAGAAAAGTCAACTGTTGTGACCATGAATGCAGATATGCTCGTTTCCTTGCTCCTTATTGTGGTCATTAGAGCAAAGGTACCAAATCTGCATGCGAGCCTGAGTTATATGAGAAATTTCATGTTTTCCGAAGACGTGGAGCAGGGAGAGACCGGATATGTTTTGAGTACCCTGGAAGCAGTACTATTTCACATAGCACAGGACCACGCTTTGAGTGCGGCCAGTAGGTCTAACGAAAATCTATGGAGAAGCGTCCGTCAAGGAGATCTAGAGTCTGTCAAGCGGCTTTTAGAACCAGGCATTCAGAGTGCAGAGGCTAGCAGAAGCAGGGAAAACAGCGTCACCGGTTCAAAAGTGTCAAGCGAAAGCGATGAGGCAGGCGAAAGTGAAGAGGAGAGTGGCAATGAAAGAGGCAGAAGCCCAAACCCGCAACTTACAATAGAGATACATAGCTCAGCAACACCATACCCCAGCCAACTCTTTGAAGAGAGTTTAGGGAAGGGAACGAGTGATTGCCCAGCTGAAGTGATCAGTGATGCAGCTTCAGATATCTCGGAGCCTGTTGAGGATGAGGAAACGGCACTCCCCTCTACAAATAAAGATGCCAGTGACGGCCTTGATGGTGGGTTACCTGATTCCTCATTTGCCAGCCCGATAAAAGCCGAGTCGGTGTCACTTTCAAACGGTGTCTCGCGGGCGATTAGCGCCCCAGAACCCCTGCACGACATGACAGCTGATGGCGCAGGCGAGGAGATTACACTATTCAATGGGATCGATCCAAATGCAACGTCACTAGATACCCCTGATGAGGAAGCATACACGGATCCGTTTGAGGCAGCAGCAACAGACAGTCCCTCTTCCAAGTCAATTGGAGTCTCTAGCGTGCGATTGGAGGACCTCCGAGCTGATGGCCAGGAGGATGCGGACTCTCTCACCAATGTTCCATTGCCACCCGCGTTGAAAGTTACGCCAAATGTACGGACCGGAACAACCCGGTTTGAATTTGACGAAAGGCCCAGGAATTCTAGGAAGACGCGGGGCAGGAGTGTGGCTAGCCTAGCTACCACAGTTGATGACATTTCGGTTTCCTCTCTAAGGCGGCTATCAAGAACCCTGACCTCCCAAAGTCAGAATGCTGACTCGTTTTCAGCTGAGAAACTATGCAAAACACGCAACGCTCAAGGGGAGTCAATACTAATGATGGCGGTCCAGGAGCGAAGGGTACATGTTTTGAAATATTTGCTCAGCACCCCATTATTCGACACAGAGTTTTTTGTTGAAGATACCAACAATGAAGGAACTACACTACTATCTTCTGCTGTTCAAGCCGAGAGCACAGATATCCTGGCCTTGCTCCTACCACAGGTGCTTTCATTACCAGAGGAAATTCAGAGGAAGTACTTTCAGAAGGCAGACAGTGCTGGTAGGACTGTTGCACATTATTTGTTCCAGTTAGTTCTGCCCCATCGTGGAAATCACCTGATACTGATCCTTAAAGCACCCCGGATTTGATAAGCCGGTTAGGCCGCTGGCTGCCTTGGAAGCATAAAGACAAAAACGGTCAAACCCCTCTCTTCGCCCTCTGCAGGTCTTACGATCACACTCAGTATAAGGAAATGGTTCAGACAGCCATCAAAAATGCCCAACACGCGCAACGGGACGGATGCAAATTACATCTTGACGAGCACGTGGATGTGAAAGGGAACACTCTGCTACATATTGCGAGTGATCCCACTGTGTTGCGGACATTGCTGCGGTGCGACTCAGAAGTCAATGCGACGAATAACAGGGGGTTTACAGCTTTGATGGTAGCAAGCAAATATGGCAGAGTTGAGGCGGTCAGGACCATGTTTGGGGATCCGAGGGTGGACCTCTCTGCAAAAGAACTCAGGGGATTGACGGCGGTGGAGTTAGCCAAAGATGACGATGTGAGAAATCGGATTGATGGTAAGAAATTCCACGAGCGCACTGTAAGGAGCCGGCATTTAACCTCTCCCATCTTACAGACTTAGTTTTATTCCAAAATCCCCCCATGCCTGACGGGAGGGTCACCGCAGTTGTGAGATCATTCTTTGTTGAAGATGCCACCATACGAGTTGTTGTCAAGAGCGGTGCTCCTTCGGGGGATTCGACGTTCATGATTACTACGTGCCGACGATCACTCACAGACTTTCAATTCCTGGCAGAATGGCTTGCATACGAGAACCCGGGATCATGGTTGCCGACAATATCGGTTCCACGCAGCCCCTATCAAATACCTTCCAAGCCTTCGAGATCCGTTTTACGCGATATCCAGCTCAGATTAGACTGCTTTCTCAAGACACTGCTTGCTCATTCGACGTTCTCGACGCACGAGCTGCTATGGGAGTTCTTTCTTGTGCCCGAGATCCAGCAGAACCTAATGATTGAGCGAAGTAAGAAAAAGGCTGAGGCGAGGATGGAGAAGGTCCGTGAGGAGTACCAGCCGGTAGAGGATACAAGGGATGTGGAGGTTTTCGTCTCCCATGCAAAGGAGTCCGTCCGGAGTATCAATTTCGCGTGCAGAAGTGTAACTCGAAGGGCTAATGCTATACGGACTACGCTCTCCGGTAGGGTTCCCCACCCCACCACGTTCAATAACTGATCAGCTAAACCGAACCAACCCAGACTTCTCCGACGCTTTCAAACTCTGCGGCAAGCACATCTCCGGCTTCAGCTTCCTCCACGACACCCCGCAGCTAGCCTCATTCGACAAATTCTCCGAAATCCTAATCCCCAGCGAGTCACATCCCTACACTCTATTCCTCGAAGACTTCCGCAACCTCCAATCCTCTCTGAACGGGGTAATGACAGCATTAGACCGCCCCCGCCAACTCATCAACCAAATGTCCCGTTTACAAAAACAAGTAGACAAACACATCAACTCCCTCCGACGCTCAGACCGCTGGCCGCTAGGACTGCTGGATGACACGCGTGCAAAGATACACCAGGAGGCAGCTGACAACGTTGCCAAATCTAAAGAGCAGTACCTGACGCTTTCCTCTGAACTGAGGTATACGCAGACCGTAGCTGCCGGGGAATTGTCGAGTTTTCACGAGTTACACGCGAAGCAGGCGAGGAGAGCTATTAGGGAGCTCGCCCAGAGGCAGCTAGTTACGGAGAAAGCGAAGTTGGAGGGGATGAGGAGGGCTATTAGGACAATTTCTATGAAGGGGGGTGGAGCTGTCGCCAGTCCCCACCCTCCTGCACCGAGGACTGCGCCGCCGTTTGATGTGGATTGAGATAAGCGACGGTGAGGAAGGAGGGTAATTATAGATTTCTTATCTTGCTGGAATATAACGTTGGAACTTGCTCTCAATATTATTTGGTCGGCGGTATCAATGTGTATTTGTGACTGGGATTGGGAGTCTTTTTTTGTGTACAATATCAGGCAGGCGTAGTTCAAAAAGCTGAGGAGAAAAAAAAGAGAAGCATAGCAAAAGGAAAGCAAACTATAGCAGCAAAGCGAAACCCCTCGGGCGCTGTTTTATTCCCCTTTTATCTTTCTTGGGCTAGAGCACAGTATGGCTCTATCAGCCTTTATATCCAACTACCGTACGTTCCCGCCCGGTTGCTTCTGCCCACGAGCTGAAAGTGAAGTCACGATTGGCTAGCCTGTCCATAGGACCAGAAATACCATACTTGTAATAATGCAACCACGACGGGGATATATTTTGTTGTTAAATCATTGTTTCATTGTTATAAGGTACAAGAATATCGCATGCTATGGCGTGAATAAAACCCAAACCGCGACGGGGGTATCTATCTATAATAATATTATATACTGTACCTTTATAGTGTTTCTTCCTCCCCTCCCCTTTTCCCACTCCCTTGTTTCCCGCCTTTCAAAACAGCACTTTTCCCCTGTCCCCGGCCACCACCCCTTTATCCATCATCATCATCATCACCACAATGTGGCCACATTCAGTGTTCGCGTCACGTCTCTACAGCTACGGTATTGAACACCTTCTCTTGCCACCGGCGCCGTAGCACCGTACTCCACATATGGGCTACACTTTTTGTATTGTGCTGTATATTCGCGCTGTAGCTCACCAGTATGATGATACTGTACAACACTGCAAAATCTCAAATAACCGGAACTACGTGCCATGTCGTTCAAGTATGATATTATTATCACTACAGTACAGTATTACCATTATTATCATTGTCATTATTTTATTTCTTCCATGTCTTTCAAATCACTACAAAGTACAGTACTTGTACTGCGCTCCTCCGCCCCTTTTTTCCAGCGAAGGAAATTTTGGACCACTCACTCAGCACGGTCCAATTATTCGTGCACCTGTATTCCAAATTTGCCCCCCCCCCCCCTTACTTGCACAGAACCCACCATACATATCATATCATACCACCGTAACCTTCCTGTCAGGTACAGTACCGGTCGATAGTACTGTACGTGTACTAGACCGCGCTGGCCTGCGATGCACTGCCATAAAATCTACCGCACTTGCTCCGCCAACCCATGCAATCTCCGGATCCCAGGTTTTCACCAAAGGAAAAAAGAAAGAAAGAAAAAAAAGCTCCGGAGATGGATTACTGCTTGCTTCCTCGCAGGGTATACTAGTATATAAGATCAGCCCCCGCTGGGTTATGTTGGATCTCATAAATTGGTATCCGCAATTTGGTCAGCCTGTCAAATAAAGCCCATCCCGGGCTGGCGGAGATGGTGGTGGAGATCCCCCCGCGGTGGTATACAAAGTACTGGTGCAAGTACAAGTATCACGTCGGGCATTTGGAATCAGCTCTCACTCATACGGCACGAGTGGGTAATCTGCTCTTGCTTATATAACATGTGAATAGGCTACGGTGAAAGAGGCAGCTTGGAAAGGGATCACCGGCAATTGCGAAATCTCACTACTGTACAAGTTATCCATGAGCCGGGGTGGGAGAAAAAAACTAGAGTTGGAGTCCATATCTTCCCAAAGATATGGTTGTGGGTTGGAAAACTACCATCACGCCGCGTCCCCGGTTGGTTGATTTCAGGTTGCCCGGCCAGCAGGATGCTCTACGAACGAACATGAATAATAGGACTAGCGCTATAATAGGACGTTGGACCTGCCCCTAGTACAGCAGCACTTCCCTCTTTCTTTTTTTACATTAAATTTTTGCTCATTCACCCCATCTTGAAGAGCAGGTCTCTTTTTGCCAGCGTGCCTCTCGCCCCTTTTTTCCAGAGAGGGGAGGAAATTTTGGGCCACGATACCTAGCCATGGGTTTTCAGTACTCGTACTACCTACTCTTTCCCCCCTGTCTGTCTGCCACCTTCCTTCCTTCCCCCCTTCGCACGTAACACAAATCGGGCTGTGCGGGTAACTATCCTACGGTAGCACAAGCAACTCTCTCTCGTTTCTTCACTTACATCTCGACTTATCCGCGGAACATCAGGGAAAAAAGGGAAAAAAATAAAATTGAGGCTTGTATGTGTAAGTCTTGGACTTGTGCTGCTGTATTCAGATTCACCTCGACACCGATGTGCGATAATGGTCGAGATAGTCTAATGGAATTCCGCAGGAGAGGAAGGGAGAAGGAAAAAAAAAAAACAAGGCAAAAAAGAAGGTACGGGTAGAGAGATCTGTAACAGCATTATAGTCGGAAGTATACTTGGCATAAACTATGCAATGCAAAGGGAGAAAGAAAAAAAGACAAAAACACCTGGCACTTGACACCTTCTTGTGCGCGCACCCACGCGGGGTGTCAGCTTACGATTTTTTTTTCACCCACTGTACCGTACGATGGCGTACCATTTACCGGGAGGCATGCTGTAATGGGGGAGTCGACTGTGAGTGGGGTCCGTTAGAGGAACTTTTATTTACCGTACCGTATGATATTTTTCATTCCGCTTTGTGGGCTTGCTTGGCTGGCTGGGCTGGCTGGGGACAAGAAAGAAAGAAAAAAAAAGAAACCACTATGATAATTATTATAAACTTTTTAACGCACCAACCCCCGGGCTCTCTCCTCTCTCCACACCTTTTTGTTGCCGGTACGGTACCTTGCAGCTAGCGAGTACACACAAAATGCACGTTTGGCCAACAGGAAACCACAAAACAGAGGCGCGCAACAAATCTTGTTTTGTGCTTCTACGAATAATACTTGGTAAATTTAGTAATCGGTGGAAAGGGGGGATCTGTCTCTCCCTCTCGCTGAAAATTTAATGCATAAAATTGTCTCTTCTATTTATTTATTTTCTTTATTTATTTTTGTGTTTTGCGGAAGATTTAGTGGTAAGGCAAAGTGAGGTGAGTAAGCGAAGGGCTGCAGGAACAATTGTTCCAATGTGGAAAATCCCATATAGATTTTCCTCTCTCGCTAGTGTTCTTGAGGCTCTTCCTCCAAAATTCTGGGGGTCAGGATTTTCACTTTTTTAAGCATAGTTTTCGTGACCTGGCCCTCGATTACTCGATTACAGTATGTGAATCTTCATGTCAAAATGTGTTATCTGGGAAATCGCTGGATCCCTCTCCCGAGGTCACGGTGGTAGGAATGCACCTATTGAGAATGAGCTTTTTATTTTTATATTTTTATATTTTTATGGAAAACCCGGTGGGGGTAGTGCTTTCTTTTTGGCATATTGGCGCCTACGGCCTAACGGCTCGTGTATTTCGAGAAGATCCCGATTATTTTTAAAATTGGTACAATAAGTGCCGGACAGGTCCAGAGCGTGAAAGACCTTGAGAAGAAGAAAAGAAAACAAAAGAAGAAAAGTGTCGTAGGTAGGAATAATAATATAAACATTTAGAATTTAAGTTTAGTGAGAAACGTGATAATAGTGCGATATAGCCCCCTTTTGCATGCAAGTCGAGAAGAAGGGAAAAAAATAGATGAATGAAAGTAAAAGAAAGAGAAATGTGAAAAACTCCGGTTTTAATGTTTGTTTATAATATCCCTCCCTTCTTCTGGTTTGTTTGCCTCAATAAATCAAGCCATCATTCAATCAATAAGCCAAGATAGTGAATGAAGGAGAATTAAAGGAAATAATCAAGCCCCCCTTCTTCCTTATACGTGTCCTGCGAATAAATCTCAGTGCAAAAGGTAAAATCCGAACTGCAAGTCATAGACCCATGACAAACCCCGTGCACCCAGTCGAAAACCCCAAGGCAAACTATAACGCCCCACCAATAACTCCTCCGCCTCCACCGTATCCGTAAGGTCCGGCAACAGGCCTTTGCAAGGGCGGTCCATACGGAGGAATCGGCGGCGTTGAAGTAGGTGAATACGGCACGAAAGAAGGTGGAGGCCTGGGCGTGAACGGTGAAGCAGGTGGGGGAACGAATCCAGCCTCTATCTCCCTCTCTCCATTTCCCCTAACAATGACTCTTCCAGGAACGCTAACCCCCTGTCCTCCCCTCACCCCTAAACTGCTACTCCTGGGTGAGTACGTTCCGTCTGGCACCACTACTGCACTAACGTGTACTTGTAACCCGTCCTTTCGAACAACATCTGATTTCTCCATCGATGGAGAGGTAGTTGTGGTGGTAGTGGATAGGTAAGTGGTACTAGCAGACCTCTTCTTCTGCAGCTGGATTGATTCATATGGTGTTCTGTCCGGGGACTCGTACGCGGCCAGGATTTCTCGACCCCGCTTGCGCTTCCGATGGCAGCAAATACAGAGGACGGTTATCAATAGCAGAAATGAGGAGCCCCCCGCAGAGAGGGCTATTATAACTGGGGTTGTGAAGAATTCGGAAAATGAACGGGTTTGCAGATCCCGGCGGAGGAGGTCCAGGGGAATCTAAAGTTTGTTAACAAGGTTCGAAGCCCGAAAGGGAGAGGAAGGGAGCAATACCGATGGTATCTCTGCATCTGGTCTCGTTTGCTCAGTCGGATGAGCAGTTACCCGCTTGGTGAGGAAGAGTAGGAAGAGGTTTAGGATGAAGGGTAGAGACGAATGCACTGAGGGCATTTTGGATGTTTGTGCGTTTTTCTGCTGTAAAAGCTGTAAGGTACCGATATTCAAATATCCAGTACGACGATGGTGCGTGCAGCGTGGCGCGTAGTTTTGTTTTACACTCAATGAACGAACGGATTTTGGACAAAAAGAGTGAATCCAACAATCCAATTCAGCAGGTACGCAACTCCCCGAAAAGAATGAATGAATGAATGAACGACGAAAATGCAGTAATCATCAAAAGGTCTTACCGTAATTCACCGTTAAAAAACAAAAAGGCGGAAGAAGGGAAAACCACGCGGGGGGGGGAGGACCGCTCCTCCGAGTATTTAAACCGATTCAACTTTCTCTCCCTCCCAAGACACCGAATGGGATGAAAACAAAAAAAGTCAAAGCCACGGACCCAAACCATTTTCAAACCCTTCCCCCCCCAATCACAAGCGTCTTTGGTTCCAAAAGTCCCGCACTTGGTTTGTGTAAGTGCGAAAGTTATGACTCTCCTGCCTGTTCACTGCCCTGCCCCCCCCTCTTCCCGGTAACAATTCAATATTTGTACTCCCTACTTTATGTGCCTTTTCCCAATCAAGACTAGCGGTTGAGAAATTTCCTAAATTTTATTCCCCTTTTTGGATGGATGATCCTTGCAAAAGGGAGAAGGAATCTTCTGTTTTTCACTTTCTCTCTTCATTCGCTTCAAATTTACTGGTTCGGCACGGTGCAAGAGCAGTACCGATGCATCAAGGTGCTTACTTACTGCTTTTGTGTGCCTTGCTTGCGGTTTCTGTGGGTTGTGTTGTGTGGTTGGTAGCCTGCTCAAAGGAGGTTCCGGAGTTGGTTTTTGCCGAGTATGGGGGATTAGGGGTTTCCTGACCTGGTGTGCTGTGTTGCCCGGGCTGAAGCGAGCACTGGCGGGGTGGGCGAGGACGAGTTAATGATAGGATATGAACCTTGAAGGGGACCAGGAGAGGAGTGGGTTAGAGCCTGTAGAGAGGGAGACTCGAGAGCGTTATCCCTGGTTGTTGCATTCATGCCTGATAGGAGTGTGCGACGTGCCTATACTTGTCCCCCCCCCCAGTGTAGTACAGGTATTGGAGCAGCAAAGTTCGTATTCTGGGGGGTTCGCGAGTCTGGGTCAGGGGAAAGTTGCAGCTCTGATACAATAACTACTGTACAATGCAATTGAGGGGAAAATATCATACATCAAAGAACGCCATCTGATGCATTCCGTTTGGGTCCCAATGCTGTGCTACTATTGTTCTATTTATTATGCTTATTTATCCTCTTTGACCGATGTTCAACTGTGGATTCACCAGGCAATTTCCTTAGTAAAATAAAACAAATTTTCCATCCCCAATACCGTACCGGTACCTCAAACCCACCGTCCCGCCCCCGGCGGGCCACAGCCAAGCAGATCCAGTGCATGCCACAGGCCAAAAATAACCCCCATCACGCCAGAAAGAAAAAAATGGCTTGTTGGCAATCACGGAAGCCACTCTCTGGTTCGTCAAAGTGACAAAGTCCCCGTCGCGTTTTTTTTTTTTTTGTTAAATCCCTGGATTTATTATGGGAAAATCCCGGCAAGCACCCTAAAGTATGGCCTAGAAAACCCTAAAAACATAAAAAACTCCATCACCGCCTACATAAAACAA
>Ga0307513_10001571_pt1 | contig 32766 bp, 17 predicted proteins | sample 15_EM_MG_FD_202174 | JGI IMG/M metagenome (GOLD analysis project Ga0307513, IMG submission 202174) | Populus trichocarpa ectomycorrhiza microbial communities from riparian zone in the Pacific Northwest, United States - 15_EM | ecosystem: Host-associated > Plants > Roots > Unclassified | place... | reverse complement strand
ACCATATTGCCATCCCACGTCAAGTCTATTGCCACTGGTAGTTTTTTTAGATGCCATGTAACCTGCAGTTCAAGAATCATTTGGCTATTCAGCACACATTTGCATGGCAGGTATGGGGAAAATAGAACTGTATTAGGACGCTATCTTGACATGGCTGCAGAGTAAAAACTGTAAGCTGAAACCAGCTCTATTTGGTAATATCAGATTTCAAACCTTATCGCATAAGACCATATCAAGTAAATTCAAGAATGTTGAAGGAGATTATGTTCCTTAATCCTCACTGTTCTGTTTTTACACTCAAACAATTGCAGATTATCATTTCACATTCAACCTGGCTAATAGCAGGATTAGAGCAATTATTTTTTGTTACAGTTCTGTCATTTATTCACATTCAACCTGGCTAATTCAACAAGGTAAAAATTTCTATAATGTCCTATAATGTCCACTTTTTACATTGAACATATAATCCTATAATGTCCACTTTTTACAAATAGTGAATGCAATTTGAACATATAATCCTATAATGCAAGGCTAAACCAAATAGTGAATGCATTAAACATATAATCCTATAATGTCCACTTTTTACAAATAACTGAAAAGTAATTTGTTCTATCATAGTTCTTTTAAACTTACATATGCAATTTCTCAGCTCTTATTTCAAATAATTTCATATATTATTATATTCCTACCATAACAATATATTTAAAAACTTCTTGTTTAGCTTAGTTTTCTTTCCACAATGACAACTTCTACGTAATTTATTTCACTTATAAACTGCTCTAAAGTTGAATAGTAATTTTGTAATATATGAAAAGGGTCAAATTAATAATATCATCAAATATGAACTTGCTAAGAAGTTGGAGGTGAAACTATAAAAAGTCAACTCATCGTCGTAAAAAACAAATATGGTAGAACTTTTTGATCTTTTGATTAATCATAAGCAATGATTGTAATTAAAATCTTTTTTTTTTTGTAACTGTAAATTTCTAGACCAGTTTGTGCTCACCTTGATTAATCTTATGAGATCTTGAAGTTAACGACTAAATAAGTTTCTAGTGACCTTGAAGAGACTAGAAATTAATAGCAAACCCAAAACTTAATCAATTAAATTACCTCACAAAATCCATAACAAGCAATTGCTATAGGTGGGTTACTTTGCAACTTCATTACAACATCAACAGATGCTTCAAAAAACAATTATGCACAAACTACAAAAACTTGACTAGAAACAAAAAGAATTAATGGAACTAAAGTATATGTGTAAATTTAGCTCATCCACTGAACCATTCTTGATTATCTTATAGGACAAGAAAGAAGGACTCATATTTTTTGTTCCATCTTTTTTTAAATAGTATTGACTGAGAAATTTTTAGTCAAAACAGAATAACATTTGAAAAGAATTTCGAATCTTATTTAAACGATCAAAGGCTATTATGTTAAATCAAAATATTATTGATGAAAGGATATTAATTATACTGAGAAACTAATCACTGAATGGTTAAGTCGAACCACTAATAACTTTTCTAGTATTTGGGAGATCATAACACATTATTAGACAATGCACCTGATCTTTAAATATAAATTAATTAATTGTTTAATTGATAATAAATTAAATTATTTAATTCTATTTTATTATAATTATAATTTATATTTGGGACAACATATTAGAAATTTAATGGGTCACACACATTAAAAACCATTAGTCAGAAATTAAATAAGATAATGATTTGGGGTTGAAATTATGATTTTAGCCCTTCATATATAAAATAATGATTTTATATTAAAATTGAAACCCTAAATTAAATTAATTATAGAATTAATTATTCTAATTAGATTAGGATTGAATTAAAATGTTTAATTCAAAATTTTTTATTTTTGTCATATCCCGATAGGATTAGGATTTAGGATATTAATAAGAATTTTAATGTGATTAATTTTCTTATTAAATTTTTTTAAAAAAATTCATGGAATTTGTATTAAATAAAATTATTTTTTTGAGAAATTATCAAATTAGATTTGATTGAATATTTTTAAGTGTTAGAAATATTATTTTATAGTAGCTCATAAAGCCAATAATTAGAATTGAAGCATGTAATGTAATTTATCATGATATTAAAATGTTTTTATGTGTGATGGATGATAATGTATTTTTATTTGATGGTTGAATTGTTGTAATTTTTATTAAATAGGACCTATGTGTCTGCCTTATCTCTATTTTTCTTCTAGATTGTACTTTCTTTTCTAGTCTAATTCTCTTAAAATGTAACTTGAAGTTTCTTAATTAATTATGTAAATGTTATGTAATTTAGAAATGTAGAAATTTAGATAAATGGCAATGAAGGCTATAATCGAGATGCTTGCAAAGGACTTATGAAGATTTACAGCAGCTATCTAGGATTTTACTATCTAATTCCCTTTTATGGCTCGAGGGAATTATCTTATATATGTTCATAATCATCCAATTAGAATGACATGCTAGGGGTGTATGTTTATATATAAATTGTTATGTATGAAAAATATATTTGTTATGCCATGTTTTGAATGAGACTTGTTTAATTATTAAATCCTTTATTAAAATATCCAGTACATGTTAAGGACATGAAAAGTTACCTTCCAATTTTATATGCATAAAGCCACAGTTTTATTCATGGATAACTTATTGAGTCGTTCAAGATTATTGTTAATCAAATATGTTTAATGCTATAAAATTGAGTTCTACTTAACTGACCTATATGATTTGGATAAGTCACTCATGACCATACGAGGTTGTAGGCATGTGTTAGGTGAAACATATAAGATATGTTTAGACAAATAGTTGTCACCTAACTGATTTAAGAGTCACATAGAGATGTAATTGATAAATTATGTTATCTATCTAATTTAGTTGATTTTGATTTGTTGAGTCACTAAAGGTTGAATAAATTAAATGAGATCTTAGCCTACTAGAAAATTCTAAGTGAGATTTCCTGAATTAATAGGGAGAGCTATTAATTTGCAATGAAATAATAGGAGATAAAATTATAATTGAAAACCTAATCTAAATTTAGAATTTAAATATGTATGCATAAAACTAATACTTTCTATCTTTATATAAATAGGTTGGTATATCAAATTGAGTAGTAAAATATCCCTACGAATCATACTTGATGCTAACAAATTGACTAGACCAAATTTCTTAGATTGACACCAAAATATCAGAATTATTATCAAGCAAGAAAAGAGGATGTATATTCTTGAAAATCCAATTCTAAATGCCCCTTCTGAGGATGTTGGAGAAGAAGTTAGGAATGAACATCAACGTCATGTTGATGATGATGAACAAACTACATGTGTGATGTTAGCCATTATATCATATAAAATTCAAAGGTAACATGAGAATAAGAATGCTTATATTATAATTATGTATCTCAAAGAATTGTTTGATGAGGCGAGTAGGACTAAGAGATATGAGATATCCAAGGAATTATTCCGCTGTAAGATGACAAAGTGTTCTTTAGTGAACACCTATATTTTGAAAATGAATGGCTATATTGAGAAATTGGAGCAATTAGGTTTTGTCATGGATCGTAAGTTAAGTGTTGAGTTGGTTTTGCAGTCATTACCCCAAAACGTTTTGCAATCCATTATGAACTATCACATGAACAAGTTAGATAATACATTGCCAGAATTGTTTAATATGCTTAAGACTGCTGAAGAGGCCCTTATAAAAGAAACTATCTAGTTTTTCTAGTTTAGTCTTCTAGAATGTCTAAGAAGAGAGATAAGAAAAATAAAAGTGATGTATCTAAAGTAATTTGTCTCTAAACCATGGATGTTGGAATGGTCGGCTGTTTGGATGAAGACTAATTAAGTTGTAATAATATCAGAGTTGAATGTTTGGACATAAACTATAAATATTGGAATGGTCGGGCATTTAAATAAAGACTAATGAAATAAAGTAGTATCATAGTTGAATGCTAGGAGGTAAATTATAGATACTATTGCATTGATCCTCAGGTGAAAAAGGAATGAATAAATTTTGTTAGTATGGTTTTTGAATGAGTCTATTAAAGTGTAAACATATGCATACAAGAATAGAGATGATGAGTAACTTGTAAACATATGCTTATCCATTGTCATCCACCACCGCATCAGTGATTTTCCTTTTTAGGGCGGTATAGTTTTGCTAGGTAAAACTTTTGTATATGCTTTTGTAGTTTATAAATAAATTATATGCATGTAAAATAATTAAATTTAAATCTTTTGGGATGTATTATTAATTATCTTGCTTCTAGTTTATATTTTGCCCACATGTATTTCCTGTCGTACTAAATGCTTGTCTGCATATAAAATATGATTCGTAGGTCATTGGAAGAAATTTTTCTTATTACATCGCAAGGTGTTATAGTTTGAATGAAGGTGGAAAAATATCTCTCTTTAATAAAAAATCTATTTTCTTATTATTTTTTAATGAAAACACGTTTTTTAATCAGAAAATTTGTTTTGTAAATGAAAAATTATTATTATCTTAAGAGAAAGATTCAATAAAAAAAATCATGACTTGATAGTTTTTACATGATTGTAGGAAAAAATAAAAGAATCATTAATTTGAAAACTATATAAAAATTATATAATAATAAAATAAATATTTTATTCTCATTGAATATTCATGAGCAATGTTTTTTAAGAAATTATGTACATTAGGTTCATATATATAATTCATAAAGTAATTGTTAATATTACCATAAAAAGGTCTAATCTTATTTGAAACAAATATATATGATATAATCGAATAATTGTTAAATATCATTTAAAATTTTATATTATAGTGAATTTCATTCTGAATTAAAAAGTAAATTAAATAAAAATAAAAAGCTTAAGGATCATTTTAAAAGAGGTAAGGTGTCTTATCCTAGAAAGATAGGTTCATCAACTTACAACACATTATCCACATGAACAAATTACGTTTCGTCAATTAGTATATATTTTGGTGAATGGAAATTCGATGGTCTGACTTTTTTACCCTGAAAAACTCAAATATCAACTTATTTTCTGCTAAACACACACCAAAAACATCCTAGAAAACTCAATAACCATAAGTTCACCTCCAAAACACTTATGATCAGTATAAAGAAAATGTAAATCAATTAAATAAGAACAACATTTCAGGCACTAATCTATTTTTTCAGGCATGATCATTGGACAAAACCACCTTTATGAAACTCCTCTCTCCAAAAACAAACCTATTAAAATCTAGGTCGACTTTATCATGATTGGAAATTGGTCATTCGAAATCTTTCTCTCCTTTTTTTTTCAATGACCTTTTTTTTTAAAAAAACATTTAAGAACTGAAATGTAAGAAAAATGAACTTTTAAAATCAAAATGCAAACTTATAAAACTAGAAGCATTTTCCACACAGACATAAAGGGAACAAAACTTATAAAACTTATAAAACTTATAAATCAATATGAAAAATAAAAATACAAGAACAAAACTGCATTTTCCCGTGTCTAAAAATTAACTCCACAATGCTTTATTTATGAAGAAACAATGTTTGAACAATGAAAATCAATGTTCAAACACCATAAATATTTTAATATTATTGTACAATATCCTTGAATTTGCTTAAAAAATAACTCCTATAATAAAAATAATTAACAAAAACTCTAAATGGCATGGAAAAACATTGTATACCCAGACATATTTTACTATTTATTGTTACAATGTAATTAATTTTCTTCCCTTTTGAGTTGGGGGCAGTTTGGTCTTCTCTCATAGCCCATTAGTCATTACAGATTTGACCCGGGGCATATGTGACATTTTATGTTTTTTAGGAACAATAAAATGACCTTTCTAACCTCCAACTAAAAATAATAATATTGTTGACCAGGGTATTTAAGTCTTTTTATTTTTCTAAATGCAGTAAAAGATATTATTATCCTTGGAATCAAGAAAAAAATAAACCATTACACTAGGAATGTTTTAGTCTTTCCACACAGGGTTTTTTTTATTAATTCCAAAACAATTAAGGGCAATTTGATCTTTTTAGGATGATTAATTAATTTCAAATTCAAATAATTTGCTGACATGTGTTGTCCACATGCTAGCACATTGGAGGCACCCATGCCCTTTGGGGGACACATACGATGCCTCTCGATGGTTAAAACTTCTCTTCCACCATGTCGTTGGATGTGTTGTCACATTCTCTTCCTTTTAACATGGTGTGTGTCTGCGTTGGTTGGCTGGTTTGTCAATGGTGAGTCTTTCTTCTCCTCTTTTCTTTTCTCTTTTCTACATTGAAAATTACAAGTTGGGCCTTTTTGTTATTGATATTTCAACTTTAGTCATTATTCTTTTGATTTCTAATTTTTTTCTTGATCTTTTTGTAAAAGTTTTATTTGATATTAATTTAGTCATTCAATTCTAATTTGTCATATATTTTTTTCTTCCAATTTAATCCTTATTCTTTTGATTTTTTTTTCTTTGGCCCTTTTATGGTGTATACTTTTTTTTTAATTTTTTTCCTTTTGTTAATGTTATTTGTGTTTTCAATTTAACCCTCTAATCAAGAATTTATAGTTTCCCTCTAATTTATTTTTTATTTTAATTTTCACCCTCATGCTTTTAATTACTATTTTTTCATCCTTCAACGTTTGATTTACTGGGGATCAAGCTTCGTGGTTTTTCATTTATAGGTACTTCTAGTTTAATGACTCGTGTCACATTTTTAAAAGGTTAATGCTAGTTGACATATTTTTTATCTTATTTTATTTTCTAATTTAATCATTCAATATTAGTTATAAAAACATTTAAAAAATTCATCGTTCAACATTCGTTTTTTTCCCTACTTCTATTTTTGTTTGTTTTATTTTATTCAATCAATTTTATATATGTGTTTATTTATATTATTATTTGATTTAATAAAAAATTTATTTTAATAAACAAACTCATTAAAAACAACCATTTTAATTACCCGTATTATAAAATCAAATATTTTGATCTAAATTTATCTCTTGATTTTTTATATTTTATTTTTAATTTTGTTAAAAAAAGTGTAGGAGAAGCCTATGTATTAAAACATTTTTATTGGAAAAAGAAATCTGACTCGTGGCAGAATGAGTTAAATAGGTAGTGTACACTAAGCATCATTGTCATTATTAATTTGTAGGAACAAAAAAAAAGGAAAATCAAATAAAAAGTATAAACTTTGTAGCTTTACAAGTTCTCAAAACTCGTAATCAAGCAAACAAGTGAATTGACAAGGGAGAGAGAGCATGAGATAGCAGAAGCAGAAAAAGCAACCATGGAGGTGATAGAGACGGCGAGCTGATGAAATTGACTGGTACAGTGGCTCTTCAGTTTCGAGTGGGTGGGTTTTAAACGAATAGTTTTTAAACCCAAAACATTTAAGCTCAATAATGATATCATCCATCAATTGGTATCTGAAAATTCCTTGGGAGATCAATTAAAATAAACGGTTAAAATTTAATTTTTTATATTTATTTATGATTTTAATATGATAATGTTAAAAATATTTTTTAATATATTTTAAAAAAGTATTTTAAAAATCAATCCATCTTAAAAACCTAAAAAAAATAATAATAATTATATTGGTTAGATGTCAAATTGACGCGCACCTGGGGTTTTCTCGCTCTCAATCATGGCAAGTAAGAAATTGATTGCTAGATGTTATAAAATCAACCACATTAGGCTAAATGCCAAAAAAATGATCGGCATGCCGACTTTATCTTCGTTTCCATTAAAGACAGTCACAAGTAGGATCCACCAATTTCCAACCAGTCCCAAACCATAAGTAATTAGACAAAGTTTCAATAGCTTCTTGATTAGTTCGGTTTGATCCACGTCTGTGTATGGAGTTCTACATGCATGCACCAAAAGATGGTGGAAAAGAGAATGATTAGGTGGGGCCATGTGTTAATTTGGAAGGCATGTTAATGTGCTACCAAAAACCAGACATAAAGGGGTTCGATCCCTTCTTCTAGAACACACTTCTTGGTTATTATAATATATTTATTATAAATGTTATAAAATTTATAATTATATATAAATATATTGTAGAACTAGGATTCTAAGTTTATAAAGAATTAAATAAATTAAATATAGTTCTTGAAGAAGTATTTCTAGAAAATTGAATAGCAATCTTAAAATATTGGTTTTTTTCCATTTATATTCATGATTTTATTTAATAAGTTGTTTTTTTTTATAGATAATGTTGAATATGACAAAACTTGAATTTACCGCTATTGATATATCTAGGAATAATCTTGTTGTTATGGATCCTTGACGCTGAGATTCATCTAGAAACTATGAATCTTGGAGAGACCTTCAAAGAAGAAAATAACGCATCCTTGTAGGATCACGCAAAAACAATGATTTTCTTTAGCCACCATCTTATTGAAGGATTAAAAGTTGAATATCTCACAATAAAATATCCTCTTGTTCTGTGGCAAAATCTAAAAGAAAGATATGATCACCAAAGGTTTACCATACTCCCTCAAGCTTATTATGACTGGTTGCACCTGAGGTTGAAAGATTTTAAATCGGTTAGTAAATATAATTCTATTCTTTTTAAAATTACTTCACAGTTGAAATTGTGTGGTGAAAATATCATAGAAGACCAAATGTCAGAGAAAACATTCTCTACTTTTCATGCCTCAAATATTGTCCTGCAGCAACAATACAGAGAATATAATTTCATGTCTTCTTGTGGCTGAACAAAATAACGAGATTTTGATGAAAAACATCAATCCCATCCCACTAGTTCTAAACCATTCATTGAAGTGAATGGAACCTTTGTCCAAAAGACAAGAAAGAACCAATGGTATAGATATGGAAAAAGAGAAGAGAAAATCCATGCGTTGGTTCTAAACATAGGAACATTCACATGAAGATTCGTTTACCAAGTAAAAATCCATGCGTTGCATGTTCTCAAGGTAAATTAATTACCAAACCATCTCCATCAAAGGTTGTTATAGAACCATCTTTTCTTAAAATAATTCAAGGAGATATATGTGAACCTATTCATCCACCATGCAAACCTTTTAGATATTTTATGGTATTAATTGATGCATCAAGTAAATGGTCACATGTTTGTTTACTTTCTAGTTGAAATGTTGTATTTTCTAGATTAATAGCACAGATTATCAGATTACAGGCGCAATTTCCTGATTATCCAATTAAGAAAATTCAACTGGACAATGCTGGTGAGTTTACTTCTCAAGCATTTGATAATTTTTGCACTTCTATTAGAATTGATGTTGAACATCCTATTGCTCATATACGTACTCAAAATGGTCTAGTAGAATCATTTATAAAACACCTTCAATTAATTGCTAGACCATTATTTATGAAATAAAAATTGCCTACATCTATTTGGGGATATGTTATATTACATGTTGCATCATTGGATAGAATTAGATCAAGTGCTTACCATAAATATTCTCCTTTGCAACTTGTTTTTGGTATATCACCAAATATATTTCATCTACAAATCTTTTGGTTGTATGGTATATGTGCCTATAACACCCTCATAAAAGACTAAAATAGGTGCAAAATGTAGAATAAGAATTTACTAGCCATTTAACCCACGCTTCACAATGGGTCATATTTTTTTTTTTAAATCCGGATATGCAGGCTGCTTCAATATATTTTTTAACATAAAAAAAATTCAAAGTATAAATTGAAAAGCCAATACAAGTATCTCATTAAATAAATTAATAATGATCTATGTAAATAAACGGGAAAAAATCGTTAATAATAACGAAAAGAGAAATTGATAAAATTTAGAGATAAATGTAAATCAAAATATTCAACAATACAAAATGAGACATTTATATGATTGTTTTTACTGAGCTTGTTTATTAAAATCAATAAAAGATAAATCTACAACCTAAAAACCTCATGACTTAAAAGATAAACCCAAATAAAACTGACTAAATAAACTCATGCCCAAAAAACATATTATGCAAGGCTAAACACATCAACAATATTATTTAAAAATGAATATTTTATTATTTTTAAAAATAAACTTCATTTTTATAAATCCTAAAAAACAATTCTGCATGAATTAGCATAACATCTTGAAAAATCAAACACAAACAAAACAACTTTAAAGAAACTTATATTAAAAAATAACATGCAAACCCATGACCTAGATTATGAGACTAGAATAAATTTATAGAAAATAAATTAAAGATAATTACAAAACCAATATTTTAAAAAAGAACAAATGTAGAGCGATAAGATTGTATGAATTAAGCCGAATCTCTAATAAATCAAATGTGGAAAGATGAAATAAAAAAAAATCAATACACAAAAGGATTTAAAAAATAAGGGTGAAAAAAAATATTAATTCTAGGGCAACTAAAAATTTGATTTGATATGTGCTTCGTAGGGCCGTAATGTTTTTTTCTATAAAAAAACAAAAACTTGAGTGTACAGATTATTTTGATATGTTTTTTTACATAATATAAATTATAATTGTAAATCGAAAAGTTTATCTAAACATCGAATAATAATCTATGTGAAGAAATAATTTTTTTTTTAATAATAACTAAAAGAGAAACTGAAAAAATTGAGAGATGGACATATATTAAGATATTTGTTTTCCCAAAATGGGACATTTACCCATTTGTATCTACTAAATTTGTTCATTAAAATCAATAAAAGATAATAGAAATAAAAAAACATATGAAATAGAGTGAATAAAATAAAAAGAAAAAAATATGCATGCCCTAACATATAAGAAATATTATTTCAAAATAATTATTTTTTTGTACGAAACAAAACCTACTTGTAATAAAGTAAAATAAAAAATCAACAAAAATTAAACACAAAACAAAACAGTTTGCAAAACTCATGGTTTAGGTAATGAGACGGAGACAAACTGATAGAAAAGAATATGAAGGTAACCACAAAACTATTTTTTAAACAATGTAGAATGATAAAATCACAAAATATAATGAGGAAAAAAAATAATTTCTAACCGTATTTGTAAAATCCTCAGAAAAAAAATATAATAATGAATAAATTACAATGTTATTATATACATGATAAATAAAAGTAATAATTAAGAAATTAAATAGAAAAATATAAAGACATAAAGAACGTGATTCAAATTGTAAAGAAAAGGAAAGAATAGGGGCCAATGTATAATTAGGAAGAATGAGGCCTATAAATACCCCATTCATTACTCTTTCATAGCCGGCTGGAAACAAAAGAAAAAAAGAGGGGAAAGAGTGTAGATTTTCTTCTTCAAAAGAGAAGGAAAAACACCAAATCATTTAGGAATACAAACCTAGAAACTCTAAATAGAGAGGACAACCAATAAAAAGGGTTCTAATAAGGATGAAACAAGTGCAGAATTGAAGAAAAAAAAGAAGGGGCCGACTGCATGCTTGAGAAGAGGGGCCAAAATATTCAATTTACATGAGCTGAAATTTATAAATTTCTAAAGGTATGGACACTAGACTTGATTGTATAAAACAAGTTAACAATTAAGTAGGAATTATGTACAAATTTCAGATTTTATAAATTAGGGTTCTTGAAGGAAGATTGAGGGAAATGCAGAAATGGATAGAAATAAGGTTAGTTAAGCTAAATAGGATGCTCTGAACTTGAAAGAAACACACACAAAAAAAATTTGTTAAACAAAGAAATCATTGATTCCAAACTAGAGTGGCCAGCCATCTGATGGAAAGGGGGAGGAAAGGGATTATGAAATTTGGGGTTGATAAACACTTATGGCATGTGTAGTATGTGGACAATGAGTGTGTGTTGTAAGAAAAATCAGCTAGAGAAAAAGAAAAGAAAGAGGGGGATCCTTAGTTCCCTTAGACAAAGATCGGTCAAGAGCCAAATAAAGGGAAAGAAGAAGAATTCTGGTGTATTATGTATGTTTATGTAGGAACCAATTATAGAAGAAAGCTCACTTAGGAATCACCTCTGTTCTGGACAGATTCATCACCTCTGTTCTGGGGGATTTCGGGCCTCAAAGCGATAAAATCTGGGAAACAACTCTCATAGAAATTGTAGCCGGAGATGTTATCTTTCCAACGAATCTAACCTTGCTCAATTTGGAGCTCTAGAGCTCAAGATATAGGTAAAAATATGAGGAAAGGTCAAACTGCCGCCCCCGCTGGTAGATCTGACGAGAATTAACAAAATAGGGGATTTAGCTGTGATAGGGGCAGAAAACCGTTTCTTCCCACTAAAATTCTTGTAACATTGAACCTTAACACTAGTAGGGGATAAACTACATTTGAAAAGTAAAGTTGATGATATGCGTAATGATTTAAAACAAAGAAATGTAAAGAGTAAATGTTATTGTTGTTGCCTTGATATTTGCGAAATGAAAATCAGCCACGAACTAATATAGTATACTTGTGAATTCAGGAGGAACCACAGAGGGAGTACATCAACAAGAAAGGAACACAAATCGAGCATCGGTGGCAAGTAGTGTCCCACGCCTATATTCTCCTTGGTTGATAATAAATTCCGTACTCAAATTCATGCTAGAAATCATATTCGTGAATATGACTAACGAAAGGAAAGATACGGTGAAATGGACATGGATTTGAAATTTGAATTTTGGTCGTAGACTCTGGAATTTGGAGTTCGGATATGGGTCTATATTATGTATATAAAAAAAAGAGACAAGAAAGAAAACAACCGCCTATGGACTTGATTAGCCGACCTCGAATAGGGGCGGCTAATGATGTTAACAAATATTGTTAACATCGGCATGACCTTGATGGAAATATAATGAATATTGAACTTAATTAACTATTTGCATCAAGAATAGTTAATGATACTGGAGAATAATGTTGGTATCGACAAGCCCACAATAATTTGATTAACTTCCTACGGAGGAAGTTAATGGTGTCAAGAGAACTTGGAATTGGCATTACCGGAAACATCTCCAAGTGTGATGGAGAACAATTGATTGGCTATTTCGGGTTGGAAATAGCTCAATGGCATCGACTGATTAAGTTGGTGTCGGCATTGCCAAGGAATTGATTAGTCCATCCGGGTAAGGGTGACTAATGACACTAATAGGAGTTAGTAGTGTCGGCAACAACCACCTCAGAATTTAGGGCGAATAAGAAAAAAGGGTAAATCATACAAAAAAAAATAAATAATGTGTGATAATCGAAAAGAAAGCCATGAGTAGGTTGTGGAAGGATAAGTGTTAGATGTAGCAAATGATGTTCTTTTGCAGATCAACTATGATTATGTCCTATCGAGTGGGTACTTGTATGCGTAAATACATGTACTAGTGACCCTCCATTATTTGGTTGTATTTTATTTATTTAATATAATTATTCTCTGATTTTGATGTTGCAGGTCCTTCCCATTCACGTCAGGAGTAGAATTTAAGTTCTTTGATCTCTTTTTGTATAAGTTAGGAACTTAAGGATTATCCATGTAATTTTGTTATGCAGTAAATGTGTAACCTGAATATAATAGTATACTCCTTGTATTATTTTGTGTTTGGAATATTAAATGTATTAACATATGCTTGGGGATATTATAATGTACTAGTTTATGTTTAGGAAGCTAAATTTTGTTGTGTTTATATATGGAATTTCAGTAATTGGATGTAGGGTAAATTATCGATAACTTATGACCTCTCGGTATAGGGGAGACTCTGCCAAAATTTCGTTAGAAATTTCGGTGAACTCAATGTAAAATAAAAAAAACATTATCCTCCATTAACCCTTTACTTGGAAGTTAAACGGATAAAGTGACCTAATTATTGGGGTTGTTACAGTATTAACACTTAAAACTTGTGATATGTGTCATAAAATTGGAAGCATTACAAATGAAAAAACGTGAAGCCCAATCCCAAATAAATCAAACACTTAAGGATGTATCTGGGGAAAAAATCAACCACATGAAAAAATTTAATTAAAAAATAAGGGTGGAAACCAAACTAAAATATAAATTTGCGGGCATTAAAAATTAAATTACAGAGTTAAATCGAAAAGAAAAAAACAATTAACAAAAGGAAAAAAGAAATCAAAAGAATTAAGGCTATATTGAAAAAAAAGCAGCATAAACTTTGATTGAAGAATGAAATTAAATATTAATAGAACTATAACAAAAGATCCAAGGGTAAAAATGACAAATTACAAGAATAAGCACCGAATTGGTGAAAACAATATATGACAAATTGTGATTTAAGGACTAAATTGAAAACATAAAAGGTTTTCTAAAAGAGTCAAGGACGAAAATAAGCAATAAAAAACATAAGGACTTAAATTGAAAAAGAAAAAGAAAAAAGGACAAACATGTACTTTAACTAGAAGAGAGAGAAAAGTAGAAAGAAGAAAGAAAAACGACTACCGGCGACAAACTACCAGACCACCACTGACACGCTCCATATCAAAAGGAGGAGCATGTGACAACACTTGCAATGACATGATAGAAGTCCATTTTTTGACAATCGATGACGTCACACACGCCTTTGAAAGAGCACAGACATTACCAACGCACTGGCATGTGAAAAACACACACCAGCAGCTTTTCAGGATTTAATATTAAAAATAAATGTTAAATTACTAAAACAAAAACCCCATAACCCTGGAAATAACAAATAAACCAATGTGAAAGCACCAAAGCACCCTTGAATCCATAGAAGCTATTTTGTCTTATCCAAGGGCAAAAAAGTATTTTACTTATTTTAATGTTTGTGCAAAGTAAAAAAACCCTTGGTTAACAGGTTTAAATTTCATTGACCTTGGGGTAGAAGAGTATTTTTATTGCATAAAATAATTTGAAAAGTTAATAATGCACATGTTCAATTTTTTATTAACCAATAGGTTAGCGTAAAAGGACTGAAATACTCCCATAGCCTTCCAACTTTTCCATCGAGGGGCATAAAGGTAAATTCACTATAGCAATCCATAGTAAAATGTGTTTATTGCTATAATGAATTCACCACATATTTTAGTGTTTTGTTTAATGTTGGTTTTAATTCTCCATATATTATTAGATTCCTTGAAACTTTAACTAGTGATGTTTTTAAGGCACGTTTTGAAGACTGTTATTTTGATGAGAATATTTTTCCATCATTAGGGAAAGAAAAGTTAGTGCTTAAAGCATGACAAGAAATTACTTGGAATAACCTGAAGTTATCTCATTTTGATCCAAGGACAAATCAATTTGAAATAAAGTTTAGAAGATAATTTATTTACAAAATATTTGAAATTAATGACCGAATGTTTTTACTAATAGCATCTTCTAGCTGAAAACGCTCAATTTAGAATTGAAATCCCTGAAAGAAAAAAACAGACAACATAGTAGCAAATGATCTATACCACACTTAAAGCGTAGAATACATGTTGGTGCTAAGGACAAAAATCCTAGAAAATGCAAATTACAACAAATAAATGATGGTACTCCTAAAGATTCATCATTCATAAAACAGACGATAAATATTGTGTCAAAATCATCTCCCAATATTGATTCTATCGAGACACTTCCTGAAAAGGCATTTCTTGAAGAGATCCATAAACTATGTTCAAATATGAGAGATTTTGGATCAAAATAAAATTGTCAAAAATAACGTATTTTCATTTAAGATTTCTTTTGGCGTCACTAGAAATGATTGGCCAATGTGGAAAAAGCAATCCAAAAGGAGTTAAACTTACTTGCAAAACGTGAAGTATTTGGACCTATAGTTCATACACCTAAAAGTGTTATGCCTGTTAGATACAAGTGGGTTTTCATTAGAAAATGAAATGAGAAAAATAAAATTGTTTGAAATAAGGCACAACTTGGTGCACAAGGTTTCTCACAAAGACCTGACATTGATTATGAGGAAACTTATTGTCCAATTATGAATGCAATTACTTTCATATTTTTTATTGGTTTAGTAGTCTAAAAAAATATAGATATGTTTTTAATAGATATAGTTACAACATATCTATATGGATCAATAGATAAAGATATCCATATGAAAATCCTTGAAGGATTCAAAATGCCTGAAGTTTTTATGATAAACCCAAGAGTGTTTATTTTATTAAACTACATAAATCTTTATATGTGTTGAAGGAATCTGGTCGAGAGTGGTATAATCGTTTTAATGAATACCTCATAGAAAAAGGGTTTGAGAATAATGAGATTTGCCCATGTATTTTTAATAAGAAAACCACATCTGGATTTGATGTTGTTGCAGTATATGTTGATGATTTAAATCTTGTTGGTACTCCTAAAGAGCTTGTAAATACTACAGCCTCTTTGAAAGATGAATTTGAGATGAAAGATCTCAAAAAGACAAAATTTTGTCTTGGTTTACAGATTGAACATCTTTTAAATGGAAAATTTATCCATCAATCAACGTATAAAGAAAAGGTCTTGAAATACTTTTACATGGACAATGTTCATCCTTTGAGTATACATATGGTTGTTCGATCACTTAATGTGAAAAAAAACCATTTTCTACCACTAAAAGAGGATGAAGAAATTGTTGGTCCAGAAGTACCATATCTTAGTGCTATTAGATTACTCATATATCTTGGAAATTATACAAGACCAAATATAGCTTTTGCAGTCAATTTATTGGTAAGATATAGTTCCACTCCCATAAAAAGACACTGGAATAGGGTCAAACATATACTTCACTATCTCCGCGGAACAACTAAAATATGGTTATTTTATAGTGAATCAAATTCACAATTGATTGGATATGCAAATGCAGGTTACCTCTCTAATCCTCACACAAAGAGATCACAAACAGGTTATCTGTTTACATATTAAGGTACTGTAATTTCTTGGACATTTGTCAAATAAACATTAGTGACTATTTCATCAAATCATTCAGAAATTATTGAAATCCATGAAACAAGTTGAGAATGTATATGGCTAAGGTCAATTATCCAACACATAAAGAAAAATATAGATTGTTAACCATTGAAGATAGTCCCACAATATTGTTTGAAGATAATATTGCCTACATCACTCAACTTAGAGGAGGCTACAATAAAAGAGACAAAACAAAGCATATCTCACCAAAGTTCTTTTATATTCACGAGCTTCAATGACAGGAAAAAAAATGATATCATGCAAATCAGGTTAAATGATAATTTAACAGACTTATTTACAAAGTTTTTACCAGCCTCAACTTTCAAAAAGCTTGTCAATAATATTGGAACGCGTCATTTTAAAGATTTATCATAAGACATGTACTTTTGATGTAAAGTCAATACAAATTGTACTCTTTTTCCTTCGCTTAGGTTTTTTCCCATTGGGTTTTCCTTTGCAAGATTTTAATGAGGTAATTTAGTATTTTTGTAAATCCTAAAGTATTCAAACATGGATCTTGAAGTATTTATATAAAATCTTCTATTGAATTCTAAAGTATTCAGAAATCACACAATAATGTTGTACTCCTTTTCCTTCGTTTAGGGTTTTTTTTCCCATTGGGTTTTCTTTTACAAGGTTTTAAGGAGACATATTTTTAGTACATGGTCATTTAAGGGGAAGTGTTATAAAATCTATAATTATATGTATTAAAATGACTACTTTACCTTGTTGGTGAAAAAAATTAAAACTTTTGACCAAGATTATTTTTGTCATTTCACTTTTTAAAAAATAGTAAAAAGATTGAATGACGTTTGAGATTTCATGGATTGTGGTTTTGAAAGATTAAATAATATTTAGGAGATTTATCCAGGTTTACTTAGTTTTTCATATTATTAAATTAGAATTACCTTTTTTATATTATTAAATTAATTGAACTTATTAAACTCAATCGACTTAATGACCGAAGTCCAAGATTATTTTTACTTCTTTAAAAATCCTATCGTTGCCTGAATTTTTTTTTTTCTGATAACTGATATATGTTTATTTGAGTCATATTTTTTAGGTTTTTTTTTTTAATTTTTTTCTCTTGCTTTTGACCTTCAATATTTGGTTCATTATAATTGGGGTTCCTAATTTATTTTGATTCCAGGGTTTTATAATAATTTCATATCTTATATCACGAGTTTTACATGTTAACTATAGTTGACTCGGGTTTATTCAACGTACAGCATTCTTAATTTTTTTTTTAAAAAAAAATATATCATCCATATTAGAGAATAATATAAATCATATTTTGGGGTCTCACCTAACAGTTTAAGTTATTGGGTTAAGATGGTTATTTGACAATCCAATATATTACTATTTAAGTATTTTATAAATATTTCAGCCGGAATGTATTAAATTTTATATTTTCTGATATCTTAAAAATGTATAACCCGTGGCATGACACGAGTAAAACAAACTAGTTAATGCTAATAGCTCTCATCTGCAAAGACTTTCACATGTTATCAATTTCATGGAACTATGCTCCAAGAGCCAAATCATGAATATTACCGAAATAAGAACTGTTACAGCGGAACCAAATTAAAGAAGTAAACATACAGCGGAACCAAATCATGAATAGTACCTAAACAGTTTAAAATTAAAAACAAGCTTAAGGTACCATTTATTTGCCGAAAAGAAAAAAAAATTTGAGAAATAATTTTTTAAAAAATAAATTCCTGAAAAGTAGATTATTTTTCTATATTTAATAGTGTCATGAAAAACATAGTTAGAAAATATTTTTCAGTGTTTAGGTATATCATAGAAAATGAGCTGAAAAATTATTTATTAATGTTTTAATATTTAAAAAAAAAAACATTTATCTAACATATATAGAATATTAAATAAATATTTATTCACTTACAATAAAAGAATGAGATTTAAAAAGTGTAATGATGAATTGTTTTTATTATATCATATATTTATATATATCTTATTTTATAAAATATAACTATACATGTAATATAAATATTTTAAATATAATATTATAGATATATAACCTTGTGAAATATTTTTTAAGTAAAATCTATTAATATTTTTTTCATTTTTAAAAGCTCAATTTTTTTTTTCATATTAAGAAAGCCAAATTAGTTAATGGTATTAAGTAAGAGTTAGATATTTGGGGTTTTTTTGGTATGAATATTTGTTTTAGATATAAATAGATACAAAAATATTTTGATGGGTTTTTTGGATAAAGATTGTTTTTTTTAAAGGGTATGGACAATTATCCCTTTAATGTCCCTTTAATATATATCAATTAAGCATTAGAAAATAAATATAAATATATTATATCAAATATAGTCATGCATAAATATTAAGTTTTGATGTCATATACATACATATTAGTTCAAATTAACAAACATAAACATACTAGACCAAATAAAACAAGTAAACATACTTGTCAAATAACAAGTATAGACTTTCTTATCATAGTAAAATCATCTTAGCAATCAGGCTTGTAGTAGTGTTGGTTCACAAAATTTTAAACCTAAATTTTCCTAAAATTAGCATTTTTTGCCATAAATGCTTTTGTCAACATTTCATTTTGGACCAAGTGATCAAAAGCAACACCAAGAGTGATCTCATCAAAACCTTCAATTTTCATCACTTCAGTATATAGCTCATTAACATCAAATTGATTTTTGCTTAGATTTTGAAATGCAGAGTGCAAACGCTACATCTCTAACCTTTTTAGGCAACTTTTCAACACCACTATCTTCATGCATACAATGTCTCTTCCTATGTTGCCTCTTTTGTGCACTAGAGGAAGATATTTCCTTTTCTTTTGAAGTTTCTTCATATTCCCCTTCATTTTCAATTGAAATGGATTGCAATTTAGTGTTCTCTTTCAGGTTGATATCAACATGTGATTTGACATAATTTCTGGTTGTCATGTCTTTTTCAACAACAATTGTCATTGCTTCATATATATCAAGTTTTTTTTGTAGAGATATTTGTCATAATTGGAATGTGCTTGTATATAAAGTTTAGAATATAAATTTTTTTAATTCCTTGTATAAAGTTTTGGAAACAAAAGTAAATGTAAAAATTACAAATAGTATACTATTCATTATACCTTTACTTCTTTATTATATACATCTTTCAAAACCGTAATCATCTTCAAACAATCATCTCAATCAAAGCCACTTTTATTTTTAAGCTTGGTTATTATTCCCTATTTTTATATATATAGTATTGAGATGATTGTCCACATGCTTAGGCTTGCATTGCATATTGAACTTTTGACTAATTTTTGTAGCCACCTTAACAAAAGATTCTGCTTTAAAGGTGGAAGAATGCCTGTTTTCTTTAAGTACCTTCTCGGCTAATATCTCAAATAGCATGTGAGACATGGGCTTAGACCTTGTGAGACATGATTGTCCACATGCTTAGGCTTGTATTGCATGTTGAAATTTTGACTAATTGTTTTAGCCACTAAACAAAAGATTCTGCTTTAAAGGTGGGAGAAGACTCGTTTCCTTTAAGTGCCTTCTCGACTAATAACTCAAGTAGCATGTGAGACATGGGCTTAGACCGTGTGAAGTGCTTACCCTTAGATTTTTCATTCTTTGTGGTACTAATTTATACAAAAAAAAATTAAAAATTTATACAAAATAAAATCATACAATATTTAGATTTAATTAATTTTATACAAAAAAATATACGATTAATATTTAAAAGAAAATTCATAAAATACATAAGAAATTATAATAAAGTCAACAAGCAATCTAAATACATAACAAAGATAATACAAACTCGAGAAAGACATTATAAAAACAAACACATATAATTAACACTCAATTACTAATTTTTTTGAGTGTTATAATCATTCCACATGGTTGATGCAATCATTTCTCTTTTTGTTATCCACTCCCTATTCTCTTCCCTCTCCTCTCGTTGGCTTAAGTTGATTGTTCGTCTAATTGGTTCACTTTACGAACATATTTCTTCCATAAAAAAGTCATAAGGATCAACTCTCATTATGTGATTATGAATAATAGAACATGCAAGCACAACATTCACTTATGTTTCATAAGACCAAAAAGGTTTTCAATCAATTGATCTAAAACGACTCTTCAAAATACTAAATCTTCACTCTTCTCAATGAAGAGTATCGAAGTAAATAGCTCATTTTTTTATTTTCTGGTAAATGATTGTAAACTCATTCAAGTGATATCGAATTCTATGAAAAGGAGAAATGATTCCTTTTCGAACACTGTAACCAGCATCACCAAGATAATATTTCCTTACATATAAAAAATAAAACTTATTACTATCTTTATCTAATTAGACATTTTATATGTTTATCGCATATAATAAATATTTTATTTTATACATTCTGGAATTTTTAGACCACTAGGTCTTGATAGTGCATCACCTAAAACCCGTGAATCGTGTGCATTTCCTTCTCAACCAGCTAAAACATATATAAACTTCAAATCAAAAGTTATAGCTGCTAAAACATTTTGTGTTGTTTTCTCTTTTCGACCTTGAAAATTTCCTTGAAATTCAACAGGAACATTTGCAGGAACATGGGTACTATCAATTGCTCCCACACAATTCTATATAAACATGAAAAAATAATTTATAACTTTTTCTTCTAGATGTATGTATAAAAATATAGGTATTGTTCTCATACTTTAAAATAAGGATAGAATTTGCAATTATTCATTATCTTTACAGGAACTGTATCCCCTAGGTTTTTAATAAGGTGTTTGTATAACTTAAGAACTGCTTTTAATACAATTCTAAAGTAACGATGGATAGTTTTCACAGACCTATAATATATATCACTAATAAAACAAAATCTTTAATACAATTTGTAAGAACACAATTACCTGTTCCCTAATAGATATAATTTTAGGATTGTATAATTTGTGTGATGTTCTCACAAGTCGTGATCTATTACGATCAACTCAAAATGTATTAAAAGATTATATTAGGGAGTAAGTAATTGTGTTCATGGTTTAAAAATATAATTTTATTGCAAAATTCACTCAATCACTTTACAATTTTTCTACCAAACAATTTCAATTTTTTTTTTCAGGATTCAGTTAAAGTCGAAGCAGTTGCAAGCAACTATTAGTAAGGGTTTCAAATTTAATATTTTTTAAGGTGGAATTGAAAGCAGATTTGAAAGAAAATTTGAAAAAAAATAGAACATAGACTGCTACTACCAAATAGGAATCACTCCAGAGTGAAAGCATCACACTCTCAAAGCAAAGGGCTTCAATTTATTCATAATAAATATGTCATAATCGAATTGAAAGACAACAAATAGATAAATATTTAGCCTTGAGTTACTACTAATTCTAGTTGGTCTTGGATTTCTATATAGGAAAACGTAAGATTCATATAAGAAACATAAACAAGTCCACTCTATAAGGATTAAAAGAAAACAAATAAAATAGAAAAATAAAAGTTTGATCATAATACTGAAATTTCCAGTAATCTATAAAATCACATAATGGCCCTTGACCTTTCTGACTAGGAGCAGCCTCAGCTGGAATTGAAAATGGTTTAAAAAACATAAACCAAGTCTCATAACCAATCATATTAGCCTTTATCCCACCAAATTAAAGCTTGGGTTGAAATCTCTTCCCGGCCCTTCCTTAAACATGCACCCAAGTGTTTTTCTTTTATGTGCTTTGACGCTTTGACATATGATAATATGCACCCATCACAGAAGGTGCTAATGCTATTAGGGAATTGATAATAATAGAGGAAAACACAATTTCTTACCATGATCATGCATACAAAGATCCTCATTGAAGTTCACTAGGATTAAGAGAACTATTGTGCTAATATATATATATATATAAAATAATGAGGATCAGAATATGAAAGTATAACTTTAATTCATTGTTAAATTAGAGGGACAAGAGGGGAAGAATCCATCATATAAATAATTCCAAACAATAGCATCTGAGATTTTTTAAAGCAGAGGCCATTCAATTTATTAGAAGCATCTAGTATTGAATCAATAAGCAAATTAATAAGCAAGATCCTGAGATCCTAAACAAATTTTGTGATTTATGTTTTTTTTTCCTAGAAACCAAACAAAACATGAAAAAAACAACAAATTAACAAGATCACAAGATTTATGTCATAATCACAACTACAAATCCAAATAAAGAAGAGGAAAACATAAGACAGATAATTGAGACATATTTGAGGAAAAGAGTCACCTAAAATAAGAAGATTCAATAAGCTTTAATGGAAATTGTTGTAGATAATAGAGAAAAGAAAGGAAATTATGATGATTTTGTTCCAGTAAAGAGATTTAAGAGAGAGAGAGATTTGCAACAACCACATGAAAGAGTTTTTTAGAGAGATTTCCAGTAAAGAGATTTGAGAGAGAGAGAGAGAGAGGGATAATTTGTTCCGGTAAATACACGATAAGTTTTTTTAGATGTTTTTTGTACAGAAAAGAAAGTGTTTTCCAAGGATAAGAAAAGGAAAACACTTTCCTAGCATAAAGGTTTAACTTTTCCTTTGATCATAATTCATTTTTCTTTGACTAACTTTTCATAAGTTTATTAGACATAGAAAAGTGAGGAAAATAGTTTTCAGGAAAATGTTTTCCTGGAAACTAACAAGGCTTAAGTAACGTTGTTTTTTTAGGAGATAATAGGTTACTTTGCAACTTACGTTGCAGGTCAAGCCAAAAACAAATTTAAACATAAAAAAGAATAATAAGGTTGTGAATTTTTTTTTAACATTGTTATTAATTTAGATCCAATGGGTTAAACTTAAAAACTTTTGACAAATTAAATCTTATAGGAGTTGGCTTAACGTGATCTAATTAACTTGACATAGTCAAAGGCAAAAACAAATTCAAAGGAGACAAAAACCAAATGATTAAGAAAAAAATAACTCAAGCATAAGAGTTTAAAGACAACTTGCACAACTGGTAAAAACATAATTTATTTAAAAAAAAAATTCAAGATGATATTTTTTAAAAATATTGAGATGATAATATATTGGATTAACCTATGTTAATCCGTCAAATCCATGAGCCAATTCATGGACTCCACTGGATTCAATAATATTTTTTTATTTAATTATATTATAAAAAATATAAAGACCAATTAAAAAATAAATGGATAAAATTGAAAAATAAAAAATAAAAAATTTCAATAAAAACCATACATTGAATGATAGAATTAAAAAAAAATCAAAAGATATAAAAAAAACACCAATGTGCAAAAAACAAATTCGTGACATATAGGCCTGAGTGGCCTATCATCCTTATGCATTTGAAAAAATCCTAGGCATGCAAACCTGAACTAAGTCCATGTCCCGTGGCATGTTTTTATTTTTTTCTATTTTAAAGGGGTAGAAAAAATGCTTATTTTTTGAAAAAAAACATTCGACACATCATCTATTAAAACCTAGGATTCAACTACCATAATTGTGGCTAAAAAATTGAATGAGGGGCTCTTTTTTTCTCTCTCATCATTTTCAAGCCACTTTATCTTATGCATTAAAAACAAGAAAATAAATAATAAAGCATATTCAATTCAAATCTCTATTTATGATTTATGTTTTTTTATTAATATATCTATCTATTTTAAACAAAATTTTAGCAGGACCCCGCCCATACGGGACCTACCTAATTTTTTTTAGAAATTCTAAAAACCACATTCTCAAACCAAATCTTTACCCACAAACATGAGTTTTATTATTTCTATAAAACCAACCCACTTCAATTTTATAAATAAAAACATAAATAAAAATAATGATAACATAAAAACTAGCCTGGTCTAAACCCCATTGTTGGCCTTAATTTCTTCAATTTGATTCTTAATCATGTTATTTCTACACAAAACCATTAAGGATTATTCAAACCAATATTTTTCATATTCAAATTACAAACTCTAACAAACCTAAAATCAGAAAAGTTTCATTTCCCCACCAAAACTTAAATAGAATAATGAAATTAATCACAAATAAACGTAATATAGTACATAAAACATACATTCTAAGTTAAACAAACATGGAAAAACCATTAAATCTAAGCTATCCATATTCAAATTACAAACCCTAACAAACCCAAAATTTAGGGAATTTTATTTTTCCACCAAAACTTAAGTAGAATAATAAAATTAATTGCAAATAAACATGGATATAGTACTTGAAAAAATGCATTATAAGTTAGACAAATACAGAAAAAAAACCATCAAACGATCAAGATCAAACCTTAAGTGGGGGGGGGGGGGGAGAGAGAGAGATAGAACTACCACCATTGGAATGGAAAGAGAGAACATCGCCACTGTTGGAATAGAGATAGAGAATGTCAACCACTAATTCTAGAGAGAGGAGAGAGAGGGGAGGAAATGCAAAAATTAGGGAAGATGGGGGAAAAATTAGGGATTGCCCGATATATCTGGGTTTTTATTCACCTATAAAATCTTTTATTGAGAAATTCATCGATGATTTAAAATGACATCAAATTCTCAACAAACTTACCGATGTAATTTTTTAATTCCATCGGTAAGGCTATCAGTAATTTCAAGAATTTCTAAAACTTTTTGAAAACCCCTTGAAATCACCAATGAACTTTCATCCATTGGCAATTGTGTCGGTCAGTTCTAATTTCATGAGTTTGTTCCTTAACTCTTTGTAATTCTATGATCATTTTAATGTCCATCGTTGAGTTCATCGATGATTACTATAATTTTAAATCATTGATGGAATCGCCAATGAATATTTTATAATTTTTTATTATTTTTATATTCCATCAATAATTTCATTTGTGTTTTAAAAATTTTCTTTTATATATATATATATATATATATATATATATATTTGTTATAATCCCCTATCCAATCTAATTATACAACAACAACAACATCAACAAAAATCATATTCAGCAACTCATTAAAACCACAACCACAAAAATACTACATGATAAATGTAAAAAATATAATGCATTATAAAACAAAAACAAATACCTAATTACACAATAATATTTTACTTCTAAAATCAATTCAAATCCTTTTTAATTTGAATCCTTTTCATCTTGATTTTTATCATCTTCATGTCTATCATCTTCTTCTTTCTCGTTGAATTGAAGTTAGTCGATCTCTTTAGCTTCATCAACTTTTGTACGTCTACTGGTACTCAATATATCATTTAACTCGTCGTCATCAACATGAACATAAATATTCTCAGTGACATAAAAATTTAAATTTTCTTCTGTCTCGATAAATAGAGCCACTCGATATGAATCAACAAACTCATCAATTTAAAATACATCTTCTCCTCTAGTTACTTTATCGCTACAAACTTTAACAACTTGGACATGACTCTTATGTAATTCAGTATGAAAGACATATTCATTGATGAAATACTCGTTATAAACTGGACATTTCTCTTAAAACCCAAAGATAGTAATTTCAAACTGTCATCATTGCCTCCCATGTTGTGCACTTAGTTAAAGATAACAATAATTAATTATCAATGAAAAAAGCTAAGTAAATGTATTCTTAATAGATTTATAAATTATTACATACTTGTGTTTTAAATCACGTGGCAAATTGTTCATCTTGTAATTGAAAAATTTATGCTTCAATAAGATATGGATTTTGGGATAACAAAATTTGACGATGTTGCCTATAAAAAAGTTACTGAAAATTTAGACTATATGAGAATACAAGATAAAATGATTTAAGACTATAAAATTGTAAAATAGACTTACTAAACAAAAAGTCTCAATTCATTTCAATTAAATAACATATAATTATGTGCTTGTTCGAATTCAATATCTGTCAAATATCTTCTCAAGATTGTATTCTTCAATAATAGTCATCCAGAAGGAGAAAATACTGAAAAATTCCTACTCGAAAGAACTTCACCACCACCATTATGTTTTAGAACACAGTTGGTTGATTATTGTTCTCATGTGAGACTCAAAATAATACTACATAAATGTTGAAATCTCTTCAACAATATAAACTTAGCGCATTAAAGCCTTAACATGAGCCTTGTTTTAAAGCTTTTTCTTAAGGTTAAACAAGTACCTGCATGAAAGTAAAGAGATTTAATGATCAAATGTTTTAAAAAACAAAAAAGACACTTAGGATGCATGTAATCCATAACCTCTTGAATTCATACATCCATTTGTATTGCACAATACCTTTAACTTTTGTCTCATATGCTAAATGTATGGGTAAATGCTCTATTGAGTCGAAGAAAAAAGGAGGAAAAATCATCTCAAGTTCACAAATTATTTCAATGATGTTCATTTCAAGTTTCTCCATGTGTTGGGAACACACTTGTTCGAGCAAAGATCTCTAAAAAATGACTAATCTTGATAAGTTCATCCTATATCCCTTTGGCAATAAATCCCTAGAAGAAATTAGAATGAATGTTTGCATAAACACATTGCAGTCATAACTCTTCATTTCATACAATTTGTATTCTTTTAAATTCACCAATATAGCTATGTTCGAAGCATATCCATAAGAAATCGCAAACTCTTAAGGTATTTGTAAACAATAAACTGTGTTTTTTTTTTATCTAAGGTAAAAATAGTTTTAGGTTTTGTGACATGTACCCATCATTAAATAACTCAATATTTTGATGGTCATAAAACAAAGCTATATTCATTCTAGCTTTTATATTGTCTTTTGTTTTCCCTTTGATGTCTATAATAGTGTTAAAAATATTTTCAAACACATTATTCTTTATATGCATGACATCCGAGTAAGTATGACATTGATCTTCCAATAAGAAAGCTCCAAGATTATTATTACACCGAAACCATAAAACTTTTGCTTACCAAATTAAAAATTAAATACAACGTTCTCGTACTACGAGACTATATCATATAATTCTTCAACCAATAGTAACAACGATGCAACATCCTTTTCAACTTTACCTTTCAAGAAGTTATTTCTATTGTTTTTGTATTAATGATGACTGGACAATAACTTCAATGGCAATCAAAAAAAGAAGTTTCACCATAATTCGTTAAGGTCTCTGCCTTATTGTTTTCCATACAATATGTACAAAATAAGTGTTATATATTCTAATCCTGAAACCATCCCATATACTGGAAAATCATTTATAGTCCATATTAAAGTTGTCTTCATATGAAAATTTTATTTCTTTGACATCATACGTCAAATCCCTGAATAACCATAATTGATTCAACTTATAAATTAACGGTTGAAGATTAACATCTATATTCTTACCTAGACTATAAGGATTGGGTATGAATGTAGATAAGAACATGAATTCTGGCCATATAAACATCCCCGAAGGCAAGTTGTAAATTTTTTAGTATGACTAGCCAACAAAAATAAGGTGCAACAAAGGACCTAAGTAGATTAAACCTACTTTTACATAAACCAAGATGTACATTGTGTGGTTCTATTGAAAATTAAGGAAACACCCTATTAAATTGCTTCCAAGCTTTATCATTGGAAGGGTGCACGTGACACCATCCACTGCATCATATAAATGATGTCATGTCATGTGTTTGGCAATTTTTAAAGACATAAATAACATTTGAAGCCTATGACTGATTGACAAGTATCAAAGTTTTTTATATGCAACAAGTGTCTTTTTCTCTAGCAATATTAAGTTTATAGTAAGCATGCCCATATTTTTAGCACTCGAGAAAATTTGCATCTTCATCATAGTACAACATGCCAAACATTTGGGCATATATTAATTTTTTGGTATCCTAAGCCAAGGGGTTTCATTATGGATTTTGTAGCATACAAGTTTTCTTTCAGCCTATTTTCATCATGTTTTTCACTCATTTGATAATGCTCAAAACTGGCCTAACTCAACCCACGATATGACTTGATGGTAAATGCTCGGGCATTTTTATTTGTTTTTTTCATTTACATATAAATCATCACCTGAATAACCATAATTTATTTTCATTACATCCATCACCATAATCCTATAACAATTACTATTATCATCTACAATTTAATTTATATTTCTATAACTAGATGTTGAGCGAATGATCTTGTCTAACATGGTGTCATTAGAAACATAGGGTTCTTCGATTGCAAACCAACATAAGTATTTCTTTACGAACCTTTTTTTATAGAAAAAACATCGTCACAACTTCTGATTGGTGGAACTTTTTATTTTTACACTTCACATATGGACATCTAATTCTACCTCCATTAATATTCTTCAGATTTGAAAGTAAAAAATTAATAAAATCCTCAAACCCTTTACAATAATCTTCCTTATACAACCCCTATGAAAAATCTCGATACATTCAATAATGATTATTCATTACTTATGAAACCTATCTAGAATATTGATGTTAATGTTTATTAATAATGTAACCATCATTTAAAAATGAATTCACAATCCAATAGCCTACTATCATTTGTGCAAAATTCAATGTTGCATCAAAATGTGAACTAAATAAATCAAATTAACAAGTAATTAGTGCCAAACTAACTATTTATCATTTTTTTAATTCAAATTTACTCAATTTAAATTAATATTATTTAATTGTTATCAATTTCATAAAAATTCAATTTTCTCAACATTTCCAACTCAATAATAAAATTGAAAAAAATGTGATTGGTACCCATTAAATAACTCATCATTTATTCTAATATAACACACCTAAATTATAAAATTAAAATCAATTTCATCAAATTACGAAGAAATTTATTTTTTCACAAATCCCAAATAAACCCTAACATACAAATTATATTGTAATACAACAAAATTCTCTATGAAAAGACTATAAAACACCTAAATATACAAGTAAATTAAAAATGTTATACAAAATATCAATAAATTAACCTAAAACATAAATAAATAACTTTATGATGCAACCATATTCTTCGATAGTTTTACCTATATTTACCTAGTGTTTTTGCCTATGTTTTATATATAAAATGCCTTTCATATTCTTTGTTTTATGTTTTGAAGGTACGTTTTGGATATAAGATTCAAAAAGAAGTAATTTGAAGATAACATTCAGACCATATTCCAACCTGTGTCAAATATTGACATATTTGACATTCGATCAATGTTTTACGCAGAAGTTGAGTTCTAGATGTCAAAATGAAGTGATTCTGGTTGCATTAGAAAGCTAACATCCATATCTTTCTATACATGTATGGCAAGAAAAAAAAATAAAGAGCATGGAAATCGCAGCCTTCAAAGACAAGTCTCGTATTTTTCTAATTTTAACCTTCGGCTATTCCGACTTGAATATCTTGAGTTAGAGAAGTCCATTTGAAGCAAAATCAATTTTTTTGGATTCTTGACTCAAAGACCTATCAACCTACCAAATGTCAGCAGAAAAAGAGATCATATGAGAGAGATATGATTTTTCTAAAACAACCTATAAAGTCCATTTGATGCAAACTCAATTTTTTTAGATTCCTGACTTAAAGACCTATCAACCTACTAAATGTCAGCAGAAAAAAAGCTCATATGAGAGAGATATGATTTTTCTAAGACAACCATAAATTCTACTAGCAAACAGGTTTTGTGAAGAAACAAGTCCAACTTACTTCTCGAACATCCAAACCGATATGTCAATTATTTCTTCATATGCAAAAAGGTTTTTATTTGGACAAATTAACTTCACTAAGTCCAAAGTTAAAGCTTGAAGATTTTATGCAAGACTATTTTTCCTTCTTTATAGGAAAGAGTTATTGTACTACTTAAATATAGATTGTCTACTTTGGAAAGGACTCCTATATTTTTTTTTTAGGATACAAATGGACTAGTAGGAATGTGGGGAGTAGGGTTTTCCATCATATAAAAAGAAAGAGAAAGAGCAAAAGAGGGTGGCGACCAGAAAGAAGAAAGAAACTCTTGCCTTTTTTCCTACACCCAAAATTATGTTTTCATCTTTGCTCTTCCTTAGTTTTTTGAAGTCATGCAAGGCTAAGTTATTTTTCTTGGTTGAAAGGATATAAAAGTCTTCAAATTTCAAAAACTATAAGATCTATTTTATCTTTTCTTTTCATTTTATATGATGAGTATGAATGTTTTCCTACGCTTATTTTCTATGATTGTTTAGTTTGATTGTTAAAGCGGACTCTAAGTTATTATTCTAATCAATCTATTGCTAAGTTTTCTATTAAAACCAGAGTTGTGATATTGAACTTGTAAAGCGACTAAGTTTAATAAATATGGCAGATCTATATTGTTAATCTTAGGAAAAACATTCAAGTAAATCGAACATAGACTGCAAACAGTTATATTGTCTAGATTTATCAATCTATCTTGTTCTTAAGGCTGCCATTGAATTAAATTATTAGAGCAGATGTTGTGGTTGTTTAATGGTTTGGGTTAGTTATACTGCGGATCGGTCAACTGACTAATATGAAGGAAAGATAAATTGACGTATCATTTCAATGATCAATTTTAATTTCTGTCAGTGGATGTTTAGTTGAGACCAAGGTTTTTCTCTTAATAAATTTTGGTTTATTTAATTCAGTTTGATTACTTTATTTCATTTACCCTAACATAGTTTAGATAATCTCAAACCCCCCCAACTTTGAATCATTTAGCATAAAGACCTAAATTAGATCTTCATCGTGGGATTAACCCCTTGACTGCTCTATACTATCTTATTTGTTTAAGTTAAGATAATTAATTTGTGTGACCACGATATCACAACAATTTACTTACTTGGTGTAGCGAATATTTAGTAAAAAACTGAACTAAGATAGCGATGTTAACACTACTGAGTTTTGGAGGTGGCCAAATTTGTGAGGATAGGGCCTAGACTTATGGTAAAATAAGAGGGACTATTTTTTTCTACCGATGAAGAATTGTCCTTTAGATTGACAATTTGTGGTTTGAAGAAAAGTTTGCAACTTGACCTAATAAGAACCTTGTCTTGGAGAACTAAAGTTATATGTAATTGGTCACCCTCACCCTACACGTATAACAAGACGCGAACAAGAAGTATAGATCACAATAAAGTTGATTAATCATTTGAAGAGTTTGAAAGTTCAATTAAGAATTTAATATGAGAATCACTCAACAATACAAAGAGAAACAAAGCACACAAATATGGCAACTTCAGAGAAAGTTTATAAACTGAAAAATAATGTTAATAATTGGTTTATATAGTAGAAAGCTAACTCTAATTTGACTTAATAGACCCAAACTTAATAAATAAACCTTAACAAATTTAAAGCCCAAAATAACATAAATAATAAAATAAAACCTAACCCAAATAAACCCTTAAATGCTGCAGGACCTAAAATAAACTAAAAGATAAATAAATAATATCCCAAGTTATTGAAACAAGACCAAAGTCAAATTTCATAATCTATTGACAAAATCAAACCCCAATATAAAACGAATGGTTATCCTTTTTATTGATGAATTAGAAGGTCTACAATATATCATTAGAAAGCTGTGGATGCTTCCTTTCCAGTACAACTAGAATCACATCAAAATTCATTACGCAACTCCAGTTATATACAAAATAATAGTTAAGGGTCATACTTGACATGTTTTGAATCTTTTTATTCCAATATTTCTGCAATGTTTGGATGCTCCCCTATAAGATCTTCTTGAACATGAATCAAACTAATCAATGCTTGTTTTTTATTCTTTGATATCCTTGATTGTGCATCAAAAGTATCATTAAGTCTCTTATTTTACATATGTATTTATTGTTTTTATTTGGGTTTTTTTATAATAATTGATGTGCTTTTTAGTAATGAAGTTTCTTTTAGTTTTTCGATAGAGTTTTTGGAGCTTAAATGAATTATTTTAGAAAATTCAACGTCGGAATTCAGAACAAAGAATTGAAGAGAAATTTAGTTGAAGATTGAAGCAAATCTTGGTTCAAATAAGTGCTCCAAATTTGCCACAAAAATCAATTCTATTCCAATTCTAGAAAAGAATATCATGTGATCTATTTCAAGCCCAAACTTGCCTTATGTTGTGTG
>Ga0307513_10001570_pt1 | contig 32772 bp, 45 predicted proteins | sample 15_EM_MG_FD_202174 | JGI IMG/M metagenome (GOLD analysis project Ga0307513, IMG submission 202174) | Populus trichocarpa ectomycorrhiza microbial communities from riparian zone in the Pacific Northwest, United States - 15_EM | ecosystem: Host-associated > Plants > Roots > Unclassified | place... | reverse complement strand
TAAATTGTACGAGTTCACGGATGAGCTGTTTATATATAGCAACCCTTAATACACGTTTGGGGAATCAAGTCTACGAGCACAGGTTCAGAATGAGTTCCGCTGAGTCTGGCGGCTTCCAATCCCAGGTAGACGCGAAGGCGATTAGCCTAATTTGCGAACAAGTTGACTAATTTGAACACAGCCGGTGCGAGATTGAAACATTGCGGCTGGCGAGACAAAGTCACAAAGCACGTGTTGATTTGTTCCTGTCCGCCATTTGGCATGTCCGGCCAGAGACAGCTTTATGGATTCACACTCCCTGCCATGCTCATCGCTTGGTAGGAAAGTGCTTGCGTCGGGTTTAGGCAGAACAATGACACCAGCCAGTTCCGCTTCTCATCTGGCCTGGACTATGACGCGATTGAGCTAGGTTCCAACGGATTACTTGCAGTCGGAAAGACTTGTCGTCCATTCAAGTTTCCTTTTTACTCGCTGGGGACGTTGTGCTCAAGTCTTTCTTGAGATATCTGCATTGTTCCGTTTCTGAGGTTTTGCGATGCTATACAGCAGAACACAGAACGCGACGCCTGGAGTCCGGCTACTTGGAACGAAGCTTGGGATGAGGGCCATCTTTGGATGCCAGTGGTAAAGCCTTTTAAAGCAAATATCAATGGCTCAGATGCAGGGCATATACCATGATCTGGTTCGCCCTAGTCCAACGTACCGCCTGATAGGTCTCTTGCAAATATCGCAGGCTCCAGGTCTGAGCTGACATGCGCAACGTGGTGACAAAGCATCTGTCGATTGGCCTGCCTCATCCCTGGCCCCCTCTTGCAGTTCCCGTCTAATCTTCTCCAAAGTGAGTGTTCTGACTATACTTCTCTTATGAGATTGACATACCGCCAGGAACGTGTTTGTAAATACCGAAGCGAAGGCCACAAGCCATATACGACGAACCAACCATGAGTGCTCGTGCTGTGCGTATTCCGTTTCAACCACCCGTTACGCAGACGATGAAATATTGCTCTAGGGGTATGATGTGGATTTGTACCGCCTTTTGGATGACGACGAAGCGGGTCTAATGAAGGCTGACATACAAAACGACGAGCGGGAACTCGACCTCAGGAATAGCAATTTCCAGCATACCGAGGAGGTGTTATTTCACGCACCAATGCGTGAGTTAGAAGACGCTGAAGCCAAGGCCATCGCGGCCATAACGGAGTATTATCGCATTAAACGCGAGGAGCTCACCACAAAGGCGAAGCAAAGACAGGAGATATTCAATGGGGCTCAGGAGAGAGTCCAATCCCGCCTTGAACGGCGGCGGGCGATTGCCGCACCTCTCAAGAAGTTGCCGCCAGAGATTTTATCGGAAATATTCATGATGCACGTGGAGATGGGTGGATCACCCTGGGTCACTTTGAAGGTTTCCCGCTGGTGGATGCGTGTATCAACCAGCACGCTCCGCCTGTGGCGAAATATCCACGTTGTACCCCGCGCGCGATTTTGCGACTCTGGGGCTGCCCACCAGCTGTGCTCCTCCAAAAAGCAACTCCAGAAGGCGATGAGGCGAGCGGGCGTGGTGCCTATCCGTCTCCACGTTGATTTCGGGAGCTGGGAAACACAGCGCGACGTTTTAGCGTTCATCGTGGAATCGTTGGACCGATTCTATAGCCTAGAGCTGTTTCGGAGTCCGTGCCTTAGAGGGTCGAAAGAGGAGACGGAATTCCTAGATTCTCTCCGATATGGTGCTGCAAGGAATCTGAGGGAATTAGCCCTCGGACATGATTGGAAGATCGAATCGATAGTAACAAGGCTTCTAAGTGTGGTCGGCACTTCAAAGGGGGCTTTGAAGTGTTTAACCGCGTCAAGTAACCGGTGGCTACAACTGTTGGGTCAGCATAAGAAGATATTCCTTAACTTACGGACCCTGTCGTTCTCTGGGTGGGCTAGTAGCTCATCGGAGGATGAACTATTACAAAAATGTTTTTCCTCGATCAGGCACCTCGAATGCTTGTCCATAAACGTCGGCCTAACACCGCTCGTGGACGTAGTCACTCTTGTGGATAATTTGCAAGAACTTGATATTCGAGGCACTTCCCTCGAACCGCTCTACCTTCTGCGGATACCGAAGTTGAAGAAACTGGTATTAACGAATGTTCATCCAAAGTACCCGCAAAAATTTACTATCAGTCTACCCCAGCTGGAGGTTCTTCACGTCAAGTCTAGCCCTTGGACATGCATGCGTGCTTTGTATTGCCCCGCTCTGCGAGAACTTGTTCTCGGCACTGGCACAGGGATGTACGAGAAAGGTCCCACCAAACCCCAGTTGGCTTTCATATGGACTAGTGATCACCGATGCCTGAATCCCAGAGTCCTTCACCTCCAAGGAGGCGCAAAGGATCCAGCGTTGATCACGACGCTGAGGAAAATGGCAGCAATAGAACGCCTTCATTTGACGCTACCGATAGACGCTATGCTTGGGGATGCATTCTTTGACGCTTTTTCCGCCCCTAAATCGACCCAACGCATCCGGTGGCTGCCCGAGCTTCGCAGTATCGAAATTACTTGCACTGATTCAGAGAGCTCAAAGAGTCTCACAGATGCTGCGAAGCTCAAGGATGGGCTTCAAAAGGTCATCAATAGCCGCGCTGGATGGGCTCCGATTACCAGTGCAGTTCTGAACACAATCTCGACGCGTTCAACACCGCATACGCACCATCGCCATGAGCTAGCGGTACCTGGGGCATTGGCTGAAGCTAGTCTCATAAGAGGCCATGAGAGGATGGTGGTTGATACGTGGGGTCCAATTCAGGGCGAATAAGTCGCACAGGGTATATGAATCGAAATAATCTATTGTCCATGACCCTAATGTAACAGTATGATGCGGGCACACTGTAATACTAATATCACTCTATGATCGTCACTTTCAATGTGTTCGAAGAGTGATAAAACAGGATGGGGTTTATGTGTTGTGAGTCTTGTCTGTTCGTGTATGTGGAAAAATGTCCATTTAGATGGGAATACCATCAACATTAAGTTCGGTGCTAGGAATGAGTTGCATCTCCCACCCAGAAAAAGCTAACCTTTCCTTTGACCCGATTGATTTCCAACTTCACCACCAACAGGTCTTGACAAACCTCTTATAGGTATTGGTGCTCTGGAGCCCGGTTGTATAAACCGTTGTCTTAATCATCTCGGTTGGAAATTGTCCGAAAACGGTTCACTTTATTAGACTCAACCGAGGCGTCTGTGTGGCGGTTTGATAAATACTGTGGCAACATGTTCCTGGCGATTAAATAGAGTCGCCACTAGATCGGAGGTGCCAACGGTGGCGAGCTGTCGGAGCGTGGGTTACGAGAGGTTACGAGAGTGACGGTGAGTGGGGCAGCACAGCAATCGCTATGATGCATTCCGCGGGTGTTTAGCCGCCGTGTGCGTGGGCATGCGGTAGCGACTAGTGCGGGTAATAACGCGAGGCCGCGCCGGAAACGCGGGGTGCCAGGCGCAGGCGAGCGTGCGTGCGTGGATGCGTGCGTTCGTGCGTTCGTGCGTGGGTGGCGGGGGTGTGGCGAGTGGTAGAAACGAGAAATGTAATGACGTTGGATGTGAAATAAGGGTGAAATAAGGGGGGGAGGCCACAGATTTGCCACTACGGGTCCACCGTCGTTCTCAGTCACGGCCAGGTGCCAGGGTGCCAGGAATGAGGACTCCCGCCAGCGGAAACGCAGATGACCAGAACACGCAAGGGCTCGGGGATAGTGGTCTCGCTTAGATTACCAAATGGTGTGAAACGGGTGAAATGGGTGAAATGGCATATTGGCCTGCCTTTAAAAACCGCCAAACAAACCGCCCTTCCTGATTTCCTCCCTTCTCTTCGACTCTTCGCATCTCCTTCACCAGGTTTCCATTCTCACCATCTTCCACGTACGTATGCTTTTCTACCTCCTCGTCGTTTTTCGCCACATAGACCCCCTCGCAATCGCCGTGGCGCCCGCTTCCGGGGTCAGCCTCGGTGTGCTGGCGGATTGGCGCCGCATTGCTTGCTGAGACCAGTGTGATCGTCTGCAGACATCCATCCAAGCCATCTCCCCATCGTCCGAGGCGATATTACAGCTCGGCGCTCCCACGAAACACACCTTACATCACCCAACCCCTTCCACTCTGTGTGTCTTTGGCTGCCCGCTTGGAAGTTGTGTGTGAACTTGTGTATATAGAACGCAAGGGAGGGCTTGCGAGCCAACCCATTGCCCTTGGCTTTACTATCAAGCGGACCTCGCGGGCCTCGAGGCGCCCACACGTCCCCCATTCACGCTTGGTGTTCTCCCTTTTAAATCACCGGCATCTGACTCGACGTTTCCCAACAGTCTTATCACCCAACACAACAAGATGGCCGACCAGCAGATCCCTGGCGCTAATCGCATTGACCTCCGTGTTGGTGGCAAGTATCGCCTTGGCAAGAAGATTGGCTCTGGTTCCTTCGGTGCGTCTCCAAGCTGCTGCTATGTCACTGTGCTGTGTACTCACTCTATTTTTAGGCGACATCTACCTAGGCATCAACATCATTTCCGGCGAGGAAGTCGCCATCAAGCTCGAATCCGTCAAGGCTAAACACCCTCAGCTCGAATATGAGTCTAAAGTCTACAAGACTCTCGCCGGTGGTGTTGGCGTTCCCTTCGTTCGGTGGTTTGGTACCGAGTGCGATTACAATGCCATGGTCCTCGACCTCCTTGGACCTTCGCTCGAAGACCTTTTCAACTTCTGCAACCGCAAGTTTACCCTCAAGACTGTACTCCTCCTCGCTGACCAATTAGTACGTGTCGCTGGAATCTTGGCATTCGCGTCGCTGACAATAGCTTGTAGATTTCTCGTGTTGAGTACATCCACTCCCGCAACTTCATCCACCGTGATATCAAACCCGACAACTTCTTGATGGGTATTGGCAAGCGCGGCAACCAGGTCAACATCATCGACTTCGGTCTCGCCAAGAAGTACCGCGACCCCAAGACCCACCTTCACATTCCCTACAGGGAGAACAAGAACTTGACTGGCACAGCCCGTTACACCAGCATCAACACTCACTTGGGCGTCGAACAAGCGCGTCGTGACGACCTCGAGTCGTTGGCCTACGTGTTGATGTACTTCCTGCGTGGTGCTCTCCCCTGGCAGGGACTCAAGGCCGCCACCAAGAAGCAGAAGTACGACAGGATCATGGAGAAGAAGATGACTACTCCCACCGATTTGCTCTGCCGTGGCTTCCCTAGCGAGTTTGGCATCTTCCTTAACTACTGCCGTGCCCTCCGCTTCGATGACAAGCCCGATTACTCCTACCTCCGCAAGCTTTTCCGTGACTTGTTCGTCCGCGAGGGCTTCCAGTACGACTACGTCTTCGACTGGAGCGTCCAGCAGCGCACCGACGACAAGGCCAAGCAGTCGGCGATCAAGCGTGCTCCTGCACCGGAGGATCAAATGGAGGAGCCCAGGCCTGAAGGTCAACGCATGTAAGTAGCCTTAGCTGCACGGCAGTCCTTTCCGGTCTCATCTGATTCCTTAGGCTCCGTAGTCAGACCAGGCAAGCCGCTGCTGCCGCTCAGGCCGCTCAAGGTGCCTACGTCGGTAGGCAACAGTAAATGCAATACACCCTCTCACCCGCTAGTCGTAATGGCGGGTAATTTCGTTGTGGTGTAGAGGAGCAGCTGGATTGGATGGGTGAGCGTCATAGAGAAGAAGTTTGGAACGGAAATACGATTTGCTTCAAAATGAAGGCGCACCGTGGACCGCGCGATGTAGAAGGAACAGTGATTCGCGCCGCGACCTGATACTGGTCGCGTTGTCCGGCGTGCTGGTGATCCCCGGATGGCATCTCGACTCTTCAATCCCGACTCGTTATCTCGACTTTCTTAGCTCTTGCCCAGCGGGCAGTTTGCTCTTCGCCACCCACGTAACATATTCACCATTCGGCGCGCTCCGGTCGTGGCGCATACGCTGACGTCGCCACGACACGAATCTTTTTTCTTCTCGGTCTCAAGGTTCTCGGTATATCGTATTCATCTCGTCCCCCACACCCAATGCTCTACGCCGATGTTATTTTCCGGCATCTGCAAGTGTACCAAGATCTCGGCTCCATCTCACCACGGACGCTTTCGTTTCTTTCAGGCCCTCGTCGTCGGACCAATCTTCATTATGGAGAGAGGACGCGACGAACGGCTGCCTCATCCTGCATTCCCTCTGAGAACCAGCGACATGTGGTGCCCCCTTGTTGAACGTATCCTAATAGCATCCCATCTCAAAAACCATTACATTCTCCAATCCCCCCCGTATCCCCTGTACCCCCTGTCGATTACACCATCGTTTCTTGCGTAGCCTCTCCTTATACTGGCTGGCCTCCTGCATCTGCTTTTTCTACTGAGTTGTGTCTGTCGTCTTCATTGCCTTGCTTCCCACCCAACCCATTCTCACTCGTTCTCCCCTGAACACGCCTGTCTGCGGCTACTGTTTTCTCGGGAGTCCTCCGTTTCTCATACCCTGTGTAATCAGGTTGTTGAGAAGGAGAGGGCGTCGGGTTTTGAGGGTTGCCGCGTGGGGGGTTGTGAAGCAGTGATGGTAGTTGAGCTGGATCTACTGTGGTCGTCTCTGCCAGTTGTGCATTCCGAGTGTTTGTTCCCTCTCCACACTCAGATCGTGCTTCGTGCGGATGTCCTCTCCCCCTCGATAGGCTTATGGTGCCACGCTTCTTCATGCCCATTCATGAACCCCCTGTTTCGCGAATTTCCTCACGACCCACTAATGATCTCGTATTAGTACTCGTAGTCAATCGAACTTGTGTTTACAGTATTCTCATGCGTGATTGTAAGACTAACAAACTTTCAGGTGAGCTTCACTGTAAGTCTGGACTCTACCTCTCGAACGGGAACCTCAGACATATTAAATACGGAATTTGATCTCGCCGTACACGATGCGGTTCGAACAACATCTTGTCAACATATCAGAACGACTTGGAATGGAGGATGGCGAAGGACTGGCCAACTGCCTCTCGCGATTTGGATCCCATGCCGAGGCGTTGTACGCAAACCTTCCTTCCAAGACAGTACATATTCTTTCCAAATTACCAATTGCTACTAGTTTTTGAAATGATAACACGGTGCTGCAGCGCGAAGGACTCAACGGACGATACATGGGCAAATTCGCCTCGCCATGGGACGAGGTTTGCATCGCACATTGCTTGGTGCTCGTGAACACGAAAGGTGGGAACATCTACTCTGCGTATTCTGAGCAGGCCACTTTGGTTAAGTGAGTCTCGTTTCGTCCACTGGCGTGGCTGGAGGAACGAAGGGTGCTTGCTGATGGAAACGCGGGCGTTTTAGCGCGTTTTTGAGGGTCTTTATTCAGAAGAGTGGGTGGGTGCTGCCTACGCTTTACAAATTGCTAAATGAGCTACGGGAATTGGCTGCTTTGGTTCGTACCTTGTGTCTCGTGGGTGGCCATCTCGATTCGATACTCAAAAATGGTATACTCTTTAGGGAGATCGTGAGCTGGATGGCCAAGGAAAGGCCCCTTCTTGCTGTGAAGACGCTACGCGGTTGTGTAACAAAGCGTTTACGAGCTGCGTGACAGACCGGTATGCGCCTCCCTCATGCAGACTTTTGAGGGTCTTACGTACCCATAATCTCCGCACAGAACATTTCCGATCGACGTTTCCCGCAAATGGGGTATCTACCAAGTAATCGGCATGGTCTTGAAGTGCTATTTTAAGGTACGAGTGCAACACAACCAACATGTCTGACAGTTCACCTATCCGGTATCTTCAGGTCAACCGTATCAATTTATGCAAGAATGTCATTCGAGCTATCGACGCGAACAAGGATGACATTCCTCCAATCACCGCCTACCCGATATCCGCGCAGGTGAGCCCCGCCTACGTCACTAAGAATACCCTAATGCTCCCGTGCAAGGTGACATATAGATACTATATGGGTGTGTTGGCTTTCCTGCAAGAGGACTATAAGAAAGTGAGGAGCCCTGCCCCATCGTCAAGAATATACGCTCAGACTACCATAGGCGGAGACAGAACTCACTTTTGCATTTGATAACTGTCATCATGAGTCTCCCCGAAACCAGGAGTGAGTTGATGATTAAAATATTTGGTCACGATGTTTGCTGATATGTGCCATTGTAGGCGGATATTAACATGGCTAGTACCTCTTCGCCTCCTACTCAAAGGTTCCCGGCCATCCGCTTTACTGCTTGAACGATTCCCAGCGATAGACGGTCTCTACGGTCCCTTCATCCGTGCCATCATGCAAGGTGATATTGTGGCGTTTGATGAGGCCTTACAAGCACTGGAGGCCAGACTTGTCCAGCTCAACGTATGGATTATCGTTCTCCGGATGCGAGAAATCGCCCTAAGAGGCGTCTTCAAAAAAGTGTACGTGGAAACCTCTTCTACCACTATTTTGCTATTACTAATGTACATGTTGAACTGAAGATGGAAAGCCCAAGGATCAGGAACGCGTGTGACGATCCAAGCGTTCCATGCAGGTTTGAAGCTTGCCGGTCAGGAAATGGATACTGATGAAGCTGAATGCATTGTTGCAAACTCCATTTACAAAGGGTTCATGAAGGGCTACATATCACACGAGGCTCAAACCGTCGTGCTAGCCAAGAATGACCCATTTCCTCGTCTTGCTGATCGCGTTTTGCCTGTTGGGTTGCAGTCTTAAATTGAGAATCTTTGGTTGCTTGTACACTACACCGAATGCCGCCGAGCCATAACGTGGTCGGGTGAAATAGTGGTAGACTCCCGTCGGTTGTTTTCGCCCTTGTCAAACTATCATGTTTCCAACCTCGAAGGACAACAGGTTGTGCAAACGCCATGATAATATGATCCACTTGATATTCTCTGGGGCGAGGAGGTAACTATTGATAGTACAGGTAATGCGAGGGTAGGACTTGAATACAGTAAGGATTTAGTTACTATCACACCAACGAGAACGAGGCTGCCCCGCGCTGGGCACGTCAGGGTTGGCGCCCCACCCCTGCACCTTTGCCCTGTCTCTCGAGAAATCACATATTGACCCCTTTCTACGGTCCTCGTGCTTTTCAGAGCGAATGAACTGTCTCTTCTGCAGTCACTCCGAAAGACTGCAGAGAGTTGCTTCGAGTCCGAGTCTATTCCTCGGTCGAAGCTGGTACATAGCTTACAGCCCCCTGTCCCATGCATATTTTTGGTGGAATTGAATGGTTGTCTTTGATTCTCTCTGACAAGAATAGAGTGCGTGCAGCACTGCTGCATGCAGAGACTGTCACTGCCGCTCCCAAATCATAAATGGGTGAAGCTGCTCTCCTTGCCCTCGTCCAGCGAACAAGATTTGCCCCGTACAAGCTTCAGTGCTCTGTTACACCTATCCATCGCCTTCTTGTAGAGATTTTCACAGTTATATTCCACATTGCTCTTGAGATGGGGGAACCACGAATAGGATTGATGCACGTGTACCAGCATAAAATTATTGGAGGAATATCAAATGTCTAGGCTCCCTAAAGTTGCAAGCCAAGAGTAGCAACCCTTGGGCAGGGCAGGACAGTGTTAGGAACGTTAGGAATGTTAGTAGAAATATGCTTCCGAAGTCTAGATCGCCTCCGCCAAGTCGGTTTGCTTCCATACGCACGCACGCACGCACCGCCCTGCGCTCCCTGCATACACGGAACCCTTCTCCGGGTTTCCGTCTCACAACCTTTCAAGCAGATGACCTCCATGTGACGACTGGCCCCGGTGTTGCCGATCGATAACCTCTCGCTCCGATGAGCCCCGGGTATCACATCGTCTCCTTGTTTGAAATCTCCTTTGTCTCCTTGTTTGAAATCTCCTTTCCCGTTGTCTCCTTACTCGAGACCTCGTTTCTCACCGCTTCCATCGGCATTTAGCTAGAACAATCTCCCGCTCGACCCCTGTAGCTTCTATATAGACTGTATGAGCTGTTAAATTATTCTATAGTCTGAATCCCGACTAGGACTCACCCTTCCTCTCCTTCTTCCGACTGACTTGACGTCTGATACTGATAGTATCAGTTAAAATGCCCCAGTTGATATCCTTAACCTTACAGACTTAGGGACTATACGCTGGCGAACCCTAAAAAATGGATGCTTCCGACTACGCAATGCCGGAATCCTCTCTCGCACCGATGACGGCGATGTCCACCCTGTCGCTTTCTACAGCCGCACGCTCAATGGCGCAGAACTCAACTACGATACACACGACAAGGCACTCTTCGCCATCTTCGAAGCCTTCAAGTCCTGGCGGCACTACCTCGAGTCTCCTCACTACACGATTACGGACCACTAAACCCTTGGATATTTATCTACCACCAAGGCACTCACCAGACGTCAAGTTCGATGGCCGGAATTCCTCTCCGCCTTTAATTCGGTCATCTGTTTCGGCCAGGGAAACTCGGTGAGAAACCGGGCTCTCTTACTCACAGAGTGGGTTACCACCTTAAAGGGGGGGGATAGGGACTATACACTGGCGAATCTTCGATCCCCCTCTCAAGGTAATAATCCGCCCTGTGAGTAAGAGTGTCGGGTTTCTCACCGAGTTTCCCTGGCCGAAAACAGATGACCAAATTAAAGGCGGAGAGATATTCTGGCCACCGGGCTTGACGTCTGGTGAGTGCCTTGGTGGTAGATAAAAATCCAAGGGTTTTGTGGTCCGTAATTACGTCGATCGTGTAGTGAGGAGACTCGAGGTAGTGCGGCCAGGACTTGAAGGCTTCGAAGATGGCAAGGAGTTCTTTGTCGTGCGTGTCATAATTGAGCTCTGCACCATTGAGCGTGCGGCTGTAAAAGGCGACTAAATGGACGTTGCCGTCGTCGGCGCGAACGGCAAGGATTCCGGCGATTGTGTAGTCGAGAGCATCCATTTCGACTATTGAAGGGAGTGAGGGATCGAAATGGTAAAGGATTGGTGCCGAGGTGAATGAGTCCTTGAGGAGCCTGAAAACTTCTTCGCAGGTGGGCGACCAGATCTATTGTTCGTTCTTGTGCATGGGTCGAGTAAGCAGGACGGTCATATCGGAATAATTAGCAATGAATTGGCGATAAAATTTAACGAAGAAGTAGGGATGGGTGCCTGTACCTACATAATATTCAGGAAGAATAAGCTCAAGGCGCTACCTGTACTACAATCCGACTTCCAACTTCCATTCCTGGACACATGGGAGTTGGGGAGACTGTGGTGGGGGCTTGTGAATGATAAGAGGGGAATCTGTGCGTTGCAAGTGATATCAAGCGAAAGAATTCCGTTGCAATATTCATAGTGATTACCATGGATTACCAGAACCCTTGGAATCCAAAGATGATGTGGAAAAGCTTGAGCTTGAGCTCTATCCTTTCTCTGATGCACAAGGAAGTTTGAACAGGCTTTCTATTTGCTATCACTGCTCTTGCAGCCTTGCGCGAACCCGCTGTCCGGGCAGACGCAAAGACCGAGTATCGCACGGTCACCAGTCTTGGTACAGTTACAACACCGAGTAGCAGCCCTGCTCGTCTACACAGTGACACGTATACAGAGTCTTTCCAGGTGATCTCGTTGACCATATTCGAGGGACGAACGTCCATTCCCACACTCACAGGTTGACACTCAACCACAATGGCGGCGACTCCCGTATTCAGTCCCGCAGTCGTGAAGCGAATTTGCGGTCACATGAACGAAGGTGCTTCACTGCAGTCCATTTTCGGTTGATTATCTAACGACGACGTGCCATCTAGATCATCGTACGTTTCATCTCCTTGTCCGGCGCGGGGATCCTGATGAACTTCGCCGCTTCCAGTGGATGCGGTCAAATACTACGTGCAATATTACGGCAGGAGACCGGCGCCAGACAGCTGTAAAATGGTCGGGCTTGACGAGGAGTGGATGGACATCGATTGTGTCTTCAACGGCAGGTCTGAGACCGTCCGAATCGAATTTGACCATAAACTAAAGTAAGTATCACTGCTTTCTGATCGGAATAACCTCGTTTCATTACGGATTACGTAGGGATGCCACCGACGCTCGTATGACGTTGATCGACATGATGTGGAAGGCAGTGGAAGGCCTGGGAATGGTACGATAGTATGAGCAAATCACGGTTGATGACTGTCACTGATGCATACTCCACCAGTCTCGACATACTGTCAGCACCTACGCCTTAGACTTTCCACAGGTCCTCCTTGGAGGCCTCTTCCTCTTCAACTTATGGGTTTTCCTCACACCCAAGCCCTTGACATTCTTTGAACTCTTTTTCCGCCAACACACCCCGCCCAACCTCCAGTATATTCTTCTGGCCACCCCATTTGTGGCGCATATCTTCGAGACAATCTTCATCATGAATCCACTCCTCAAGCGACACCGGACGCACGGAAAGGTCAAACGATACTGGCAGATTGCCGCACTTGCCGTAGGCTACCCCTCGATCAGAAGATACAAGCTTGAGGTGCAGAAACAAGTCGATAAGGAGGCAGCGCAGCAGAAGGAAGGGAAGACGCACTAGATGGCCTAGTTTTCTGTAACGAGTATATTTCTCACTCTGCCCGCTTGATATCCATCACGTGTCTTGGAAATAATCCGAAGAAGAAAAAAGAGGTTACCCATTGCTCACAGAACGATGCACACATTATACAAATTTGAGAGAGAGCAAGTAGTCCTACATCAAAGGTAGCACCACCTAATTACCGTCTTCTTCCTCCAGTTCCTCGTCACGTTCGTCTGCTCCGTCATGCTTCTCTCCACTTGGTCCAGCTTCATTGCCATCCATGGGGGGTGGAGGGTGACTAGGCATCCCATGCGGCGGGTGTGCTCCGTACATCGCTGGGTGGTACTCCGGTGCAAATGCGCGAACCGTCCGGTGATACATCATTTTGTACCATTCGGGGCCAATATCTCCTTTCTCCTCATGGTCCTTAATGAAGTCTTCAATCTGAGTGATTTCCGCAAGCCAAAGTGCGCGCCAGTCATGCTGAGAGGCATTCGGGTCGTTAGGGTCTCCACCCATAGCCAATCTCATTTCAGGTGGCATGAAAGTAGTGTGGAAACTATGCAAATATATCTATGAAGAGAAGAGAGTCTGAGTGTAACTATGGACTCACCCATAACCGTAAGTTGCGGGTGCCTGTTCGGGCTGCATGACCATCCCGGACATGTATGGGTAATGGCCGCTCGAGTATTGATCTGCAGTGGCAGCAGAGGTACCACTCGCTTCGACGCCTCGCTCGTTGCGCTTTTTGCGTACGCGATGAACACCCGTTCTGGAAACGTTGTGAGTGCGTCTTATCTAAAACTGATGCCACCAACGCCTGAGTTGTACCTGGGATCAACTGTTTCGTCCAACGCCCAGTAAGAACCTTTTCCACGATCGGTTAATGGGCGGGGGACCTTGACGAAGCAAGGGTTGAGTGACAGGTTGTGGCGAACCGAGTTCTGGGAATAATGGTCAATATCCGATCATGTAAAGTGTTCAAAGGGAGGTTCGAAATAGAACAAGACACATCGAGGTGTCAAACAAGAAACAACAAATTTATATTTGTTATTGTTAGGAGTGTACAAATACGTACCTTCCATCCACTAGGAGCAGTCCGAAAATACGGAAAGCTACAAATTTCGTGCTGCCGTGAGCGAATGTCACGACGAGCCGCGATGGTGAGACCTACCGAGCCTCTGTGCAACGTGGCCTCAGTAAGTTGGTGCCCGTACACGGTCGACGAAGGCGTACCGAGTGCAAAGTATATGTCCTCAAGGAGTAACTTGCCATGCGGTGATCCTTTGATCGCATACCTGCAGCGGCATGAGTAATCCGTGGAAGAGTGGGCGCTCTGCTGCGCGACGAGGTTGATAGAGACGCGAACCGGATTAAAGTGCTGTATGGATAGCGTGGCTTAGTACCAGGAGGCGGGTCTTGCAAGGAATCGAGAGTCATTGGTTGCCCTGGCTCGACTTCCGGATAACCCCCTGGATAGAACGTTGACTGGGCCGGGACAGACGACTCCTGCTCCGGACCTTCTTCCTGCATCACTTCTTCATTCTCGTTCTCGCTCATGATTAGGGATAACTAAATGCAAGGAGATTGGGAGTGGGGAAAAGAGACAAGTTGCTTTGTCCGGATCGCTTGAGACTTCCGCTAATCGCTCGAGCGGGGGACGCCGAAAAGAATTTGGAGTAGACCGATAACATCCCAAAGCTCCTATGGAAGGTTGACTGAGTAACTGTGGACTAAAACAATATACAGATTGACGCGAGACACTTGAGCCTTGAACAAAAGTAGCCCGACACCCACAATTTGCTCTGATACTTCATCATATTACTTTGCTCAGGTATAAAGAACGGCAAAGTATAAAGAATTCTAGATGAGAGATGACGGACATCAACCGGGCGACCCACCCTAGTCACCACCCGTTATCGCCAGTCAGCCAGCAGGTGTTTTCAGGAGTTGGTGAAAGATTTATATTCAAGCTGGTACAGTAGTGTAAGTACCACCAGTAATTACGGGGATTACTATCATAATTTTGGAGTGGCAGGGCACAAGTGCCCCTCCCGAGTTAAGGGTTCACAAAACGATCAGAGCGAGGGTCGGTTGGTAGGGATGTTGCTCGGCTACAGCCCACGATGTCCGGATCGTGTCTGAATGGCCTTTTGAAGTACATCTTCCACACCACAAGCGGAAGCAACAGTACAGACCGCGAGGTGCGGTGCACGTACTTCTAGGCTCGGAGGATCGTGACCAGATACGATGGAGAAATGCAGCTTCGTTCCATTCCCGACTCCTATGAGGGAGAAGGAATTCCCACGGCAGAATGTTTTATTGAAATAACGGCAAATGTCGTTCTCCATCTTCGTTTCGATCCCCACCTGAGGTTCTCCAGACGCCTTGTGTACGTTGTGTTCAAGGCATCCCATCTTCAACAATGCTTATGTCGTGGAGGATACCTTTAGTGTTGGATGTTTACATGTGCTTAACCACACCGCCTGCACACTCTCCAAATACTACGGTACCGCCTCGAGTCAGTCATCTTCAGGAAACAGGAATTGTTCGCGAGGCAGCATTCCGCCATATCGAAATAGCAAGCATTGTAGAGGTCAAGAGCCTTTTCGATCCAGTTACGATCGGTAGGCTACCTGGGCGGCTCATGGGAAGGTCAAGTTTATGAACGACCCTTCGTTACCACCCTACAGACCAACGATATTGTGCCGACAATACCGTTTGCTTTCATTATTTCCATGCTCCCGAGTCAGGCTCTTCCCAATTCCCTCAACACCTCTAATTGTCGTACTGGCCCAACCCTCCTGAACCCAAGCGGACTCATGGTGAACGTTGCCTGACCACCGCTGACAGCCCTCAATCGCGTGGTATAATCAAGCATCTTGCTAAGTGGCGCGACTGCATGTACGCTCCTCTTCAGCCGCGCAGCGTCAATTAGTTCGCCCGTCTGCGCACTAGCGCATGGGCTCACCCATCGCGGGGGAACGTAAATCATATCCACTGAGTAGGATGCACACTCTACATTGTCATCTGTCGAGTTGGCCGGGGCAGATGCATCGGATTCTAAGTCGAGGATTTCCCCGTTGTGCTCTGTGAGGTCCTTAACAACCTTTCCCATTGCAGTCTCAGGTACGTCCACCTTCACGCGGATATATGGCTCCATCACATCTCCCGCTCCCGCCCCTTGTAGTATCTTGCGGAGGAGGGCGGAGGATGCGGCCGCTAACGCAGCAGGTGGGGAGCCAGGTGCATTTGAGAACTTCTGCACGCTGACATGAAGGCCGAATAGCGGAAGGTAGGTGTGCGGAGATGCGGAGAGTGGCCCATTAAGGCCTTGAATGACAGAGGTGATATTAGAGGAAAGCGAACGTGCAGTCGCTTCCGCCACGGTTGCCGGCAAGCGCATTCCATTCTCCGCGCGCATAACAATATTCCCATTCCACCCCTCGTCGGGCTGTTCTCCTTCTTTCATCGGCCGTACGAGCAGTGTCATAGACGCTTGTGAGGGCTTCCCGTTGATCTCCTTAGTCCAAGTCATTGCTTCTTCTATTTCCAAGCCCTCGGGGAACGCCTCTCTGTAGCTAACCTGTCGCTTACCCATCCGACAGTTTACACCAAACTCGTCCCCCAGTCGTCCCTCGACGATCTCTAGGTGCAAGGCGCCAAGGCCGTGTACAAGGATTTGGCCATCCTCTTCTGTCCACCTCGCTGAGGGATCCGTTCGCGAGAGAGCTGTTAATGCGTCCTTCACCAGGTCCAGGTCAGACTGAGTCTGAGCGATGATGGAGGCGGAAATGGAGGCGGGAGGAGGGACGATTGCAGGGAGTGGTTGACGTTCTGTTATTCCACTGGGCCCGAAGGTTGATATAAGTGTATCTCCTGTTCGTGTATGTTGGAGACCAAGGATGATTCCGACTGAACCGTAAGGAAGAGAATCGACTTCCTCGTGCTCTGAGGCGTAAGGCAGGAGCAGCTTTGAGATGCGCTCTTTCTTTTGTGTTGAGGTATTCAAAAGGCTTGTCTGTCGAGTTAGCGTACCTACGTATTAATCAATAATATGTATGTGGTTAAGTATTGTCTACGAACCAGCATAAATCCGAACGAAGGTCATCCATCCCTTGCGCTTGTCCCAGCCGACTTTCCACGCAAGTAGCTGCACCAGGCCAGGCTTCTTCGAGATTGCCGTAGCAGGGTGCCCAAGCTTATCTACATCTGCGGGACTCGCAAGCAGCTCGCCGACATAGTCCATGAGAAGCTCCGTCCCCACGTGCTTCAAAGCCGAACCGCAGAAGACAGGGAGGATTTCCTTTTGCAGAGTGAGTTCCCGCAAACTTGCCAGAATTGCGGACGAGGGAATGCGAAGGTAAGCATCTCTGGCATTGCCATCATCTTCGACGATCTCCGACAGAAGGTCAGGAGAAAGTAGAGCGATAGAATCGATGAATTCTGTTCGTGCTGCGACTAAATGGTCGAGAAGGGGGTGTCCGGGCGGGAATATATCGTTATTCTGCAGTTCGACCTGAGACGTAGGTAACAGATGCCGAATTGCATCTTTGGAACCGGACTCCCACTTCCACACTTCCCATTTTGCAAGGTCTACTACTCCTTGGATGCCGGGCTCGCCTCTCGAGTAAGTTTCGGGATTAAAGGAGGCGACTGGAAGCGCGATGAGGACGGGATTTGGATGAAGTCGGTGGGAGAGGAGAGACAGAAGAGAGTCTCGTACAGAGGCTCCTGGTCTGTCAAGTTTGTTGATGAACATGAGGCGAGTTGGGACTCCATGTCTGGATGAAGGCGTGATTAAGTATTCTATTTCAGATAATGAGAGGCTGCCAATATTAAACTTCAAGGAGCTCACCTGTCCAGCTGCCCCCAAACGCCTTTCGTTTGGGCCTCCACTCCCTCGACGCCGTCCATAAGGACCACCGCGCCGTCGATAACGCGGCTTGCACTCTCCACCTCCATTCCAAAGTCCGCATGTCCGGGAGTATCGATGAGGTTGAACGTGTAGTCCTTCCACTTAACCGGAATGCTCGCAGACTGGATCGTAATGCCTCGTTCCCGTTCAGCGGGCAAGAAGTCGGTCGTTGTACTTCCAGTATCAACGGAACCCATCACTTGGAGGTAATTGGAGACCCTCAGGATTGATTCCGTCAATGTAGTTTTACCGGAATCTGCGCGAGCTGGTCAGTTCAAACTCACAGCAGTTGGAAGGAGTGGTGGTACGACAAACTGTCGTGTGGAGCATGATGGGGAGGCCCGTATACCTATGTGTGCCATAAGGGCGATGTTTCGAGTTTTCGAGCCGTCGGTCGATGCGCTACACGACGCGTACCGTGCGCTAACAACAGATGTTCTACATGGAACACTTTGTATTTTTATCTTGCAGGTTCGTAACCGTCCGAGCATGACGCCAAAGGACGCGGCCAGATCCAACGAGAAGAAAACAAGGGCGACACTTGGCTTCAATGTCCTCCTTGCCTTCCGCCGACACCCCAAATCCGCACGAAGCGCAGCCTTCCTCAACATCGCCAGATGGAATACAGAGCTCTGAGCATGTGACGACATCTCAAACGCAGTCTCAGTACTGGTCCCTTGAGACTCAACCAACTTTCGACTTGTATAAGGGACGGATTCCAAACACCCCTCTGGCATCTGCTACGATCTCTTTTTTGCTTGGCTCTGTCTTCGGATTGGCAGTATGGATGCTGTTTGTCAACCTCGGCCTTTCTGAAGGGACTATTGCTTTTAATAGACCTCTTGTACAACTTTCTTTCTTCTTCGTAACCTGGTCTGCGTTCCATTGGGGGGAGTTTGCAGTGACTGCTGGATGGAATCGGGCTCGGGCGAACGTGGGCTGTAAGTGTCGCGGTTTCTTGAGAGCCAGCATGAAGCTCACCAAACACCATGATAGCCTACTTATTGGAGAATGGGAATGAATATCATATTGCCCATACTGTCGCACTCGTGGAACATCTTATTCTCTGGCATTTCTGGCCTAGTGCCAAAAGACATGCCTACTTGACCCCAATGGGTACGTAATGACGTCTATTGAAGCACTTGTAGCGCTCACATACCAGACAGGCATGACTGTGGCGCTGTGCGGAATGTTTCTACGAAGCATGGCGATGATCACCGCGGCACAAAGCTTCAACCATACCGTACAATCCCGAAAGCGTGCTGATCATACACTAGTTACGCATGGTGTATACAGGTAGGCACATCTAGGGTGCTTGGTTATCTTCAGCTTATTCGCCTCCAGCATTTCCCGGCACCCCTCCTACGCAGGGTTTTTCTACTACAGCGTAGGCACTCAAATGGCCCTCCAGAACCCAGTCAGCACTATTGCCTTCGCTGTGGTTCTTCACCGCTTCTTCTCACGAAGAATTCGCTGTAAGTCTTACCATCCCCCTTATTCACGCTCAAGCTGAAAAGTTACACGTTTCCAGACGAAGAAGTGCAGCTCGTCAAATTCTTTGGCAACGACTATGCAGCATATCGCAGACGTGTTCGCACAATGATTCCCTTCATTCCCTAATTTGGTTCCCCCCCTTCTGGTATAGGCAAACCGACTGTATTTACACACACACACACATATATATATATCATATACACTCATTGATTACTTTAGGTAAACATACTGTGAGAGTCCACCATATCGTCAGATAACAAGATGGGAAAGCGAGTACCCCAAGGGGACCCCAGTCACTGGATGAACTCATACATTGGAATGACAGAGGCAGTTACCCCATACCATTGCGTCCCAAGTGCGCTGAATCTCCCGTCGCTGGCAGCCCTCCTTGAGTCCGTCATATGCGCATTTCACATCCTCTGTGAAACCCTCCGTCGGTTTTCCAGGGCCCAAGTTGGGGTTCATCCGTATTCTCTTGCAATCCGGGAAGCCGATCCGACGCCCATCAGAATCAGGCAGCCCGTTGGCGAGGAGAGCAGTCAATTCGACGACGCTCTCAGGCGGCATGCGGGTGAACGAGATGTCCTGGGTGGGTATGAGAGAAAGAGCGGAGAGTTCCCAGGGGCCTAGATGGTCGACCTGCATTCGTTCGATCGAAGCATGGACGGGAGTGGACGAAGGCGGTATATATGGTGTATCGCTATTGTCGCCACATGCTATGATGTTTATTTCCTTCAGGCTCGAGCCGTATACACCCCGGAGGACGTTACGTGCAAAATTCCCTACATGCGCACCACCGCACTCGTGTAATGTGAGACGCTCGAGCGAACAAGTTTGCCCGCTCGCCCAAGGTGTTGGGTCTGCGAAAAGATCTCGCAGTGCTACGTCGATGTTAGTGGTCAAGGTTAACGCCTGGAGCTTTGGAGTTTTGTCTCGGATCTTGATATAGACGGGTGCGCGGAGGGGGAGAAGTGTATACAAATGGAGTGCCCGTAGGCGAGATGCATGTGCGTTTAAGACTGTTTGGAGGAAGTAATGAAAGAATGTTTGGGAGATCTCGACGTTTGGGTGGTCAAAATTGCTAAAGATAGGATTATAATTCGCCTCCCGCAGGGTCACGTATTCAAGGTACTGGAATCCAGAAACGAAGTGCAGGAGGAGCGAGTGGTATTGCGTATCCTCCCGTTCGTGCACAACCGTCAAAGACCGAACGTTCGGCATGTGCGGAAGCATCTGGTACATCCGCAGTTCCCAGTCTGTAACCACGTCCTTTTGTACCGTAATCGTGAGGTCGCGCACGAACTTGCCGAGTGTTCGTGAGTTGTCTGCTAGCCGACGAAGGCGCTCCAAATCGATTTCCTCTAAACGAAGGGATTTGAACAATATCGGAGCACAAAGGGGTGCAAGAGATTTACATGTCCTGGAAAGTAGGGAGTGGGTTAGATTGGAGAGAGTCTGGTTGCGTAGGAGCTCACAGTCGTAACGCAGGTAAAGGATTAGGCTTGGGGCACCCATCCTCCTGATACTGTTTATTCACGGCTTCTATAATCTCCAGCTGAAGTTCAACTGGGAGCCGGAGGAGCGGGCTGAGCGTAGATAAAGGCGCGGCGGTTGCGTCGACCTCGGGCGGGGTACTGGGGACCGGTTCGGAGGTGGCGACGACCGATGGGATGCGCATATCATCCGTGGCGACAGAGATTCGCCGCTTGTGCTTGAAGTTGACGATGGGCACGAGTGTGGACTCGCACTTTTGAAAGAAGGAAGCAACCCTAGCGCGAAAACGAGTCATAGAAGGAAGTGCGAGTCTGAGGGGCTCGTTTGGGATGATCACGCCTATGAAGCCCTGGTGAGCTCAGGGCGGTGCGGACCAAGCGTGGGCGCTTGTGGTAGGGATTCTAACGGACAATGTCCAAATTATGAAATCCAGGGTACATTGACGGGAGCCTGGACATTCCAGCCTTCGAATTCCGGCAGGGTCACGCGGCGTGGCGATGAGTTTCACACTCCCTGAGTATCCGGCTCTCCAATGGACACTCCACCCAACAGACATGACACAGTAGTTTGGAACGCATATGAGCATATCATAGTGCACTATGAGGACATGAACATGCAAGACACGTGCATTTTCTTCGCTTCCAGCCGTCTCCCAGAGCCCCGCCCAAGAAACGCAGGCAGAAAACCGGATACGTCTAGTCAGTAATCACGGTGCCCCTCTCCGACACATAAATACCATCCAAGAATTTACGGATATCCTTGTTCCGTACGCGACAGACACCTTGAATCGATGCAGCTGCAGAAGGGGTCGGTCAGCCTAGCGACAGGAATGGAAGGAGAGGGATATGTACCGGATTGGGAGACGTTGGAGATGTCGTTACCCTCGAGGATCAGCTCATCCTTTTGACCTTTCGATTCGGAAATAGTAACACCACCCAGCATGTCGACGTGTCGTACGGTCTACATTAACGGTCAGGGTATAGAGGTGATTTTCAGGTTACGATCTACATACCTTTTCGCCCAAGAAGTTGCGGATTTCAACAGCCCTGCCGCTGTCTTGAATGATGCAGTTGATAGGGAAATGCGCATATACCAAGCGCATCTTATATTGGAATCCCTGCATGGTGCCTTCATTATAGTAGCATTTCAGAAGCATAGCAAGTGGCTGACCTTGGTCACACCGGTGATCATATTCTCAATGAGTGACTTAATGGTTCGGAGGCATGCGACGTGCTTGCGACCACCCTGCCAGACAGCAAGAGTGACCTTTAACGCCTTTCCCTTGATGAGCTGGATGTCCATGTTGATATGGCGGACGTTCTTCTCGAGCTTGCCGCGAGGGCCCTCGACAGTGATGATGCGCGACTTGATGGCGACGGTAACGCCCTCAGGCACAGTCAGCTCTTCCGTTTGCAGAATGTCACGCATCCTAGGGAATTATGGGAGAAGTGAGATCAGCACAAGTCGAGTGAGATCGGAGCTTGCACGGGGTGAACTGGGGATTCCCCGGTGGCCGTTCCGATGCTCTAACTTCCAAAGTGATGTTCTCACTTTTTTGGTCGATTTGAGGGACGGAACAGAGAGGGTCAATTTCCAAGGAAACCTTAGTCTTTGGTGTATTTGGTCCACTATTTGGCTTCCTTGATTGTCTGGTTGTTTGGGCGACAAAGGTCACCTCATCTTAGACTCTACCACCACTTCCGTTCCAAAAGCACGTCCCTTGCGCTCGAAAGCCAGAGCCCATTCTCTGTTGCACGAATATATTTTGAGCAGCGCATAAGAGTGGTTCAGACCACCAGACTTCTTCCAACGTGGTCCCAGTTCGAGACCGCTCCTGACACTCCTCCCCTTTCACACTTGCGCTTGTGCTTGCCCTTACGTACCCTACTCACGTACTCCACGGAGTTACTGTGCACATCGTTGCCTAGAACGTTAAGATTATACATCAGACGCACTGTCCGTCATGTCTGCTTACCCATCATATTCACAAGCTCCATCAACGACCGGCTACTACCAGCATCCGGCGCCTTCTGCCCAGTCTGGCTACCAGCAATATCAAGGATATTACCAACAGCCCGCAGCGCCGCCCGCCCCTGTACCATACAATGACGAGCAGTACTTTAGGCACGACTATGCGAGGCGTCTCGCTGCGCTCACGTTCAACTCAAGACCGTTGATTCAGGAACTTTCCATCCTCGCACAAACTTTTTCTCAATCCATGTCTCGTATCGTCATTGAATCAATCGAACAGCAACTTCGAATGGTGAGTGTTTTCTTAGACCCCAAACCCAGCAACAATCCTCTGCTCCAGCGGCATCTTGATGTATATCAGCCTCCCCCCAAAAAATAAAATCATTCATACGCGGTAGAGGGAAGGGACGGTCGTGTGTCTCATGTCTATGTATTTGTAGTTGGTAGTCGATGCCTGTCACTGTTTGCATGTACTTTGACCTGCGCCGCACGGTCCTAGGAAGCGCGAATGACCCAATGACTGTGCATTGATGAGCCATGCCGCTGGAGCCCTGACCGAGGGAGGCGGCGAGGAGTGTGTTTGTCCTGCTGTTTGGCTGAGCGCTTACTCTTCCTTTCTCGTCTGACAGGCGCCCACTGAACACAAGCTGCCGACATTTTATTTGCTTGACTCAATCCTGAAAAACTGCCCAGAACCATACATTGGACTTGCCACTCCTATCATCCATCGCCTCTTCCTCGATGTTTACAACTCCGTCGATGAAACTACTCGGACCAAGATGCGCGAAATGCTCGTGACGTGGAGGACAGGTCTCACAGGTGGTGCACCCGTCTTTCAGAATGCTATTCTCGATATGATCGAACGCGGGGTTTATGACCAAGGCTATGTGAGTGCCCCGCCCCGTCGGGCATCAAGGCGTACGCTGAGGGGCCCTCAATTCTTTCAGCGGAATAATGGACCTCGCAAACCAACACCGCAGCAAGTGTGGACTGAACTCGAGGTGGTGTTCAGTACTAAGGAACGTATGGCCCGTGAGAACCCGCACGACGAAGTGACTCGCAAACATCTTGAGATCCTGAACCAGGTATGTTCCTTGATCATTCAATGAATAACATCTTGGATTGATGATATACCTCTGTAGCTACGCACTATGGTACCCAACATGAGTCCGGATGAATTAACCTCAGTTTTGACTCGTCTGCGCGAAATGGCTCGTAGTTCGTCTGCCGCTACTGCCCCACCCCCACCCCCGATTCTCTCCCAACCTGTTCCCTATCCTCCCCCATCTGCGGTTCCACCTGCGCCTGCACCATACGCTCTCCCTTCTGTGTCTGCAGCCCCGGCACCCTCGCAATATGCATCGTTGCTCCAGTCATTGGGTCTCAGTAATCAAGCTGCTCTTCCTGCTGCCATGCCTGTGGCTGCAGCCCCTACGATACCACTTGTGAACGGCGCGAATCTCAGTGCTTTACTCTCGACACTCCAAGGACGACTTGGGCCTGCGCGCGCTGGTACCGTTGCCCGGAGCGTGGCCCGACACGAACCACAGCAGCCCCCAACTGATCCCTCCAAGATGACCCAGCAGGAATATGAGGACCGGATTTTAAGCCTCAAGACTGGAACGACGACGAGCGAGCTTTTGAGGTATGTCCCTTCTGTAATGGACGTATTGATTGAGAAGACGAGGAATAATATCTGTACGCAGGACGAAACCGCAGATTTTACCGTTTTTGTATATTAAGTCTGCGCCACAGTGTTCTGAATGTGGTATGCGCTTCCCTGCGGTTGAACATGGTAAACAATTATTGCGAGATCATTTGGACAACCATTTCCGACAGAACGTCAAGGCGAATGAGAACATCGGACGCGGGACTTCCAGGAGCTGGTTTGTTGGTCGCAAAGTACGCCCCTTTCCAGGTTGTACGCCACTCAGTGACTGACATGGGGGGTTCTTTTTTTTTCAGAACTGGGTGTTGGATGTTCCTGAACTCGCCGGAAACAAACTCAACAGCCGTTCTGGCGGTAAACAATCTGAGAAGGCGAAGGCTGAAGCCGCTGTCCAGTTACGCAGGGAACTCGAGACAAAGGTTGTAGTAGTCCCTCCGGGGAGTGAGGGCAAGTCTGCGACTTGCCGCATTTGTATGGAGGATATCCCCATCGAGTTTGATGAGGACGAGGAACAATGGGTCTGGAGGAATGCAGTGATGCAGGGTGAAAAGGTGTGTAGCAACCTTTCAGGTGCACCGTCGTTACTGAGGCAGATACTGTAGGTGTATCATGCAACCTGCCACTATGATATCTCCAAGAGGCGGGAGGAGTCTAAGCTTTCCGCCAGCGGCAGTCGACAGGGCACTCCGGACGTCGGAGTAGTGACGCCTCCGAAGTCTAGACTACTACTACTTGGCGACGGACTAGCCAAATCAAATTCCCCAAAACCGGCTTCCCGAACTACCCCGCAAAAATCATCACCCCTTGCTGGCAGTAAACGCAAGCAAGGAGATGAGGAGAGCGCGGACGTCGTCAAGGTGGAGGGTACCAATGTAGTTATCAAGCCGGAACCGATCGACGACCGGCCGCTTAAGAAGGTTGCGATTGAACTACCTATACAGGTTGTTCCTTCACGATGAAACGGTGGATATGCTTTGGACGGTTTTTGGCTCTATCTTATTCTGTATGTCCTAGTTGGCCTGCTCTCGTTCTTGCTTGGGGCTTCTTTTTGGATAATATCATATACTATGGATCGTGTACTGTCGTGTAGAGCAACTGTGGATTGTGAATGCTAGTCAGTTTGTGGTTATACTCTGTGCAGTTGAGAGCAAACAAGTCCATGTTGAATTCGCACCTTGGACCCCAACCTCCCCCAGCCTACTCACCTGAAGATAGGAATTACTACTAGCCGAGCAATATGATAAGTACTTTTTATAATATGATACTTCAGTTCACTGTCTGACTCGTTCGTTGATATTTGCTTCTCTCATTCCCTGCTATGGCCTGCCTGTTTGCATCGGTGCCCCTGTGCTCTGGAATAGTACACCGCACCCAAGCGCAGGATCGAAACGGACGTCATGAAGTTGTACGTTCTTTCCACCCTTGCCCCCGGATCTCAGGCTGAACATGCATGCCACCCACCCACCGCCCTCCTTGTGATTGGCGTGGCCTTCCCGCAAATAACCGCTCACTCATTATGAACGTTGGGTGGATGACGGTTGAATAGGTTGATGTCTGATTTTGAGGTCACGCTCGTAGACGATAGTGTGCGCGAGTTCCATGTGTTGTTTCATGGTCCCAAAGAGAGTGCGTAGATGTCCTTCTTATTCGATAACCCGATTTTGCTTCTCATTTGGCCCTGATGACGTCCTGACGCTGTCCGATTCACTTTACCCGATATAGCGGCCTATGAAGGCGGTGTATGGAAGATTCATGTCGAGCTGCCGGAACAATACCCTTACAGGAGCCCCAGTATTGGCTTTGTGAACAAGATCTTTCACCCTAATATCGACGAGACGTACGTGCCTTGTCTTTCGCTTTGTCGAGGTACCTCGCCATCCGGGGGTTCTCACACCAATTGGAACCTACAGGAGCGGTTCCGTGTGCTTGGACGTTATCAACCAGACCTGGTCGCCTATGTTTGGTCCGTCCGCCTCGTGGCTTAGAGGCTGAGTCGACTCACAGCGATCGCAGATATGATTAATATCTTCGAAGTCTTCCTCCCCCAACTCCTACGGTACCCTAATGCCGCTGATCCCCTCAACGGAGATGCTGCCGCAATGCAAATGCGAGACCCAGCCGCTTACGAGGCAAAGGTCAAAGGTGCGCCCCCTTTCCCTTCCACCCTCACGAAAATACCCACTTCCCATAGACTACGTCAAACGATTCGCATCTAACCATACACCGTCGCATAAAGGGGAGGAGAAGCAGGCCGATGCAAACGCAACGGCCGAAGAGGATGAAGAGGATGAGGTCATGAGCGACGTGAGCATAACTGATGAAGAGGATGATTGATCAGGTCACCCGATCATTTCATCATCATCACCGTCAGCATCTCTGCGCTTGCTTCTTGGTTATTCAATCGAGTACTCATTCCTTGGACGGCCTCCCTCTCACATCTTCCAACTCGTATCTCATATGTATAATCCCAGTCCATTGTGACTTTGTTTCGTTCTCCAACTCTCAGGCCCCGTATTCATCGATCGTGCTTGGATCTCTATCGGAGAGTCCTCATCTGTATCTAGACCCCCTTACTTCCTCGTCTGCCCCGTCGTAGCCTACTTGGTGATCTTTTGGATACACCGGAGCTCTTTGCCCACTCGTCGTCAATGTATACGTACGATTTGCTACCGGAATATATGGTTTTAGTATATGGCTTAGGTATTAACATATGTAAGGTGGGAACGAGGAATCAAGATTAAGTCGCCTTGTCTGCTAAAGAGGTTGCAGCATGCGAGCGACGGAGTCCGACCAGCGCCTAGAAAGAACATCGTTCAATAAGATATTAAATAGAAAGTATTCCGATTGTACCTTGGCCAACTCCTCGGTTTGCTTGTCCCAAGACTCCTCCTTCCCTTGTCGTTGCGCGCTAATATTCAAGAGTTCCTCTTTCCTTGCCACAAGCGCATTTTTGCGTTCCAATAGCCTGCTCAACGCCAAATTTGACATAAGTATCCGTTCCGAGGGGGCTGATAGGAAACAAGAATGAAAAACCTGACCTACCGTTGCCGCTCAGCAAATTCGAAGCTCAGGCGTTGGATCATCAGTTGGTGGTCATTCTTCATAACCTCTGGGGGACGCATTTCCGATGGTGCGAGTTTGAGGAACTCGTCCACAGAGTGTAAAGGAATATCTTGGTATATCGACCTGTTCACCATCACATATCAGTAGCCTACTCGTATTTTGGGGCCCCCATATGCCTCTAAATACCACAAAAGTTTCAAACGTACCCAAATTCTCGACAGCGCGTAATTTCCCTCTCCACATGTCGTTTTTCGTACAACAAATTCTGCAGAACTAGCAATACCGCGTCCAACTCTGCACGCGCATGAATAGTAGAGTCCTTGTGTGCCTTGACCACGTTGTTCACTTGTCTCATGAGATGTTTAGACCGCACGAAGAGGTCGAGGATGTCGGGCTCAGAATCGTTTGCGTTGGGACCCACTATTAGGGCCAGTTCGTATAGAATTTGGGCGGTGTCCGGAAGGGTCGGGAGGTGCGACATTTTTGGGCCGATAAGGAGGAGGTTAAGGCGGCAACAAAGCAATGGGGCGAGGTATCACTTTGACGTCTATTCTCGGCATATGACGGAGCAAGCGACCTAGGGGAGATCGACGCGTCCCCTACTTATGCGGCCTTGACGTCCCAGCCTTGCAGACACCTCGACGACGTACCATACGAAGCCTTGTACCGTGTGCACGGGTGTTGCTGAAGGCTCAATGTAATCACAGGTTTTGTAGACCGTACTTTCATCGACTTACTGCTGTATACCGCATTCAAGGAGAGGCACTTACATCGGGCGAACGAACGGCTGTACTCTAAGAATAAACACGGTTCTATAAGCAAGTAGAAAATGAACATGTCAACGTGAGGGCAGCATGGAGGTGGGAGGCGCCCCTAATAGGCCAACGTTTCCCCCAATAGGAACCCAGCTATCCAGTCGTGCTTCGGTATTTGTTTCGATTCCGTTACCCGGCTCTGCAAAATCACCGACTCCAGGAAGCTCCGCGAGCAATCCGAGGGTCTGGGCTGTCTCCTCGTACAGTTGGTATATCCGGTCAAAATCACGGGTGTGACGAAAAACCACATGAATATCAGAAACACAGGAACAGAACTCCCGCATCCAATGAAGGGAGTCCAAGCCATCATATGGATAGTCTTCTGCAATCATTGCCAGAGTGGACATATACGCCCCTGCAACCCTTTGATACCGTTGATAGTGATGGATTGTTACTGCGTGAGTGTCCGAGTCGCCGATGGCGTTTTGGATGGGTGTACCATCAAGAGACTCATCGCTTTCCTGGATTGATGCTAAATCCGGTATATCTTCTGATCGCGTGTCGTCTTCCTGCACGTTAGACTCGAATTCCTTCAGCCTGTTCTCTATGAACACGCCGAAACGATTCAGTAGTTGCCGTTTATCCGTGCATTTTATTATTTGGGAAGCCAATATGGTCCTCCAGCGCTTTCCAAGGCGCAGCCATACAGTGGATAGGATGTCAATTATCCGGCACCATTGTTCGGAGCATTTCCGCATTTGCAAGGTCGAAATGAGTTTGTGAAGGTGACTATAGAACCTAGAGAATGATTTCTCAGATGCTCCTACGCCCTCCAAGGTGGCTGCCATGTTAGAAAGGCCTGAGCCGACGTTTGGCGTTCCTGTCGCCTCTGATGTTTGTTCTGCTAGCGTTTTCAAGTACAATTCAAAGACATAAAGGGATATATCCTGATCCCAACTGAAGAGGAAAATTCCGAGGAGACTGGGTTCGACAGGGATGGGTGAGTGAGATTGATATAGAGTGAGTCTATCAAAGGCAATGCGATCGAGTCCTTTTGTAGGTCCCGAGCCATCGAATGTCATGCCGGATACTTCCAAGTCATTCAAGGTCGTGGGACATTTCCTCACATTTTCAAGATGAAGAGTCAACCAGGGAACCCGGAATCGATGGTATGGTCTTTCCTTATTAGATCGACACCATTCCGTGACTGCCGAAATAAAGCGCAAGGCAGGCTCTTTGATCAACCTGGGATTCTTTTCAACTTGCGAGTCATAAGCCTTGAAAGTCACAAGGACGTTTTGGGACATCCATTCATTCCAGGAGCCATCAGAAATATAAGCCGCCGCGCGAAGGATGTGTCGGCGATCAATATAGTCAATCTGCCATAGTTTCCAGAACTCTGACATAAACCCAGAGATACCCAGATCGTCACCCATGTTGATTAGCGCCACCTTGTCAAGCAGCTCGGAGTTATGGTTTTTGATGCTGCAAAGGAGCCATGGAAGGACCACTTGTCGGATGTCTGACGTTCGGGAAGCGGCGACTCTCATGCAAGCATCGAGAAAGAGCTCCAGGGAACGCCGTCCGCCTGTATGTTCAAGGACATCAGGTGTTACACAAAAAACCGTGTCAGAGAATGGTTGCTGAGATTCGCCCGAAAATACATATCGCCGGGTTTGTTGACTTGGTGCCCCAGAATCAGGACCTCGCATAGCAAGGGAAAGAACAACCAGCGTCATAGTACGGAGGAGAGGACCGTACAATCTACTGTGCACGGGCGCTTGGTAGAGATAAATCAAACTACTTCGCAACAGCATAACGATACCGTCACGTCTACCCCGCGAATCAATGTTGGGGCTATGCACTGGAAGTGTATCGATCACCCAGAGTAGTTCAGCAGCGATATCCTCATTCCACTCCAGTTTCTCCAGAGGTTCGCATAGACTGTATAGCCTCTCAGGGACCTGTCGGAGTTTGTCGGCAAAGAGGGCCTCTGGCTCCCCACCCTTGAGGACTTCAACGGTGACCATAGAGAACCGCTCCGTCACCGCTAAGTCAATCGCATTAATGCTCTCCGAATAGAAGTTCCACGTGCGTATCAAAGTGCGAAGGGTCGAGGGAGTCACTAAAGAAGGATCTGACCTAAGAACAGGAAACACTAGGTCGAACAACCTCTTCCAGACGGTGACAGATTGAGGACGCAGATAACCGTGCGTAAGTGGCTGATCTAGGATTGCCAGGAACAACGGAATATTATCGCTCCCTTCAGGTGTTGTTTCTATCATGCGCTTTAGGATATCAGCGTGGGTCTGCTGATTCCATCGATCCTCCTTGTTTTCTTCTGGAATGCCCCTGATAACAGAGGCAAACGCTGCATACACAGGTGACTCCTCTGTGGTGTGACAAGGCTGTCCTGGGTGTTGGGAACAGTCATGATCAGCGGCTGCTGGTGCTGGCGCTGGTGCTGGTAACCCGGAGCCTGGATGGTTTGGCAATCCGTTATCGGTGCGTTCACGAAGACGCATGGCAAAGGACCGGAATATTCCGGAGACACCAGAGTAGTACAATATAATGCGCTCACGCCATTGAGAGGCGGTAGCTGCCAGCAATGTGGACCAGCGCCTCACTGGTTCTGCCAACGCGCGGGAGATAGGAGAAGGATAGGGAGCGTAGGGATCATAGATAGAGACAAGCGTAGTGGCTGCATAGACGCACAAGCCACACGCAAAAAGTACGCCCGTGATACATGTGATGATAACATTGAGCATAGAGAGAAGAATCACAAGACCAACACAAAAGAGTAATAGCGATAGTTGGATAAGAATGGGGAGTGCTGATATTAGATCTTCCAATCTCCAGCGTTCGACGCCTTGCAGTCGCCGTTCGCGCTCCCGCGCACGGAGCTCCGGTATGTTGATCACCTGATAGCTACGATCAAAGTCCCTTAACCAGGTTTTAACAAGCATAGCAAGGAAGGCATCAAGGATGACAAGCGCGAGGCTCGCAAAAAAGAGTGCATTGGCGGCAGTAATATGGATATTGTTGGGGGAACTGAGTGGCGAAGAAGTGAAGGCAGGAGTCGAGGAATTGCTGAGTTGAAGGGAGATATGTTGGAGGATATCCGTGGATATGTCCGGCTGGAACAATGTGATGGCAAAGATAAGGAAAGCCGACAGAAAGGCCGCGAACAAACCAGACTACGAGTGGTGAGGTTCAATGATATAAACCTGCTTCAGTGATTCTACATACGAATAAAAGGATTGTGTCAGCCAATTCGCTCCATTCCCTTTCTCTGATCGAGTCGACCGTCGCGGACATCTCGTTATAATGTTGCCAGATCGACTGCTCATTTGCTGAAAGAGAATCTAGTACATTTTCGTAAGCGTCAAGATGATCATCCCATAATCGTGCACCCAACTGAGCAGTCGTCCAAGGATTACTTTAACCTTCTCCTCGTCTGTGAAGGAATCAGAAGGGAGAATGTAATTATAGGTATTGAGGGTAATCAAATGTACCAAGGCGACTCATCAACGGCATAGTGACCAATTTTTGAGGGCCGGCTGTTGGGACGGGGGCTTCCTTTCAGCTCTAGCCCAGGAGAAGTGAGATATCCATCTACCGTTGAGGTTCCTAAAGGTTTATGAGTGCTACCGGGAACAGTGGTCGGGTGCAAGGTGCGAAGCGCGTGGATGTTGCCCATTTTTCGAAACACGACCCACTGCAGTGTATCCGGCCCGTTCCCACGTCGATATTTAGACTAAATAACGCATGAGTCGTGCTATTGGACGATTACTTCAGAGATCAGAGGGCCAGGGACTTACTTATACGGTGGAAATGCATCACTGCACCACTAAGATTGACACAAGCAGCTTTAAAAGCAGGACATCAAAGTTTTTTGTCGTGGAGTGGTAGTCAGAGCGCGGGAGCGGTTGTAGATAATCGAACTCTCCGGTTCAATTGTGGGTGACACGCACCCAGTCACTCCTTCCTCGACACCTGGACGCTGAGAAGGAGGACTGAGAGGATGCACCAACTTTGTGGCGTTCCGCGTACGTCTTGCGAGGTGGATTTGCAGTACCTTCATCGAGCAACGCGCCGGAGCTATGAGCTCTTCGTCCATTGTGAAGTCAGCTGTTCATCCACCACGTTTCTATCCATAGCAGAAGGCTATCACCCGCAGGCTCATTGTCTCAATTCCAATTGAATTGTTGTCAATGAAATCGAAGGTGAGGACGTCCCCTCGGCGTGGCTAGCCAGATTAACCCATAAGAGGTTGCTGTGAGCTGCACATGAAACACTGCGATATGTAACGGTGAGGATGGGGGTTGTCCACATGGGCGTCGTTCGTTGTGCGGCAGCTAGAATCGCTAATCGCTTCCTGCTTCGAAAACCAGTGGCTGGGATATATGGACGTGAATTTATAAGCGTCATAATCAGGCTGTATCCGCCTGTAGAAATGGTCGCATCTCCTCTACTTTTTGGCGCTTTGAATTGGAAAGCCAATCTCAAGCATGCACAGGTGCAACAACTGGACCGTCCGGGGGAATATGTCAGGCTTTTTCCCTAACGGACTCATCCTTGTCCTTGATGACGACGGGGGAGCCTTGATTCAGTACGTCGTGCTTGGATGGTTCTAGAGTCGGAGCGATTGTGGTAGAGCTCGACTTGGACCCATCACCAATGCTATAAACCATATTCTACAGCCTCAACGACGACAAGAACCCCTTCCTAGTTGAATTCGATGAGAATATGGCTGTGGCAAAGTTGAAGGGAGTTGTCAAGGAGAAGGGCTCGGATCTGGCCGATTTTGCTCCCCAAGATATCGCCCTATACCTCATCAATGTTGAGCATCTGACCTGCAGAGGAGGTGAAAGCCAAGTTGCGGACTTCGGGCAGTCTCCAGACCTCAAGTCCTTGGACAAG
>Ga0307513_10001569_pt1 | contig 32781 bp, 27 predicted proteins | sample 15_EM_MG_FD_202174 | JGI IMG/M metagenome (GOLD analysis project Ga0307513, IMG submission 202174) | Populus trichocarpa ectomycorrhiza microbial communities from riparian zone in the Pacific Northwest, United States - 15_EM | ecosystem: Host-associated > Plants > Roots > Unclassified | place... | reverse complement strand
CGGCGATACCGACGCAGTTCTTCAGATTTACGACGTTTTCCCGAACGAAGCTCAGATCGAAGCCCCCGGAGGCCGCCACCGTGGGCGACCCGATCCAGCTGCGCGGCTCCAGGGTGCGCCGCGCCGACTCCTCCGGGGCCGGCGCCACGGAGCGCTCCAGATGCTCCGGATCGAGCGGGCGACAGACCGTCTCTCCGTGGTCGTTCATCGAGACGACCATGGAGATCTGTATGTCCGCCTGTCGCTGCACGCCGAGGAAGAATTCCAGTATCTTGCGCAGCACCTTCAGCGCGACCGCGCGACTGACGACGGGGTCCTCGTCGGCGCAGACCACAAAGCTGAGGTCGCTTATGCGGGCCCAGACCGCCGGCGGCGGCAGGGTGCTTTCAAGCAGACCCTCGGCCTTTTGCCAGAACGCGTCGCGCTTCACCTCCCACTGGTCCGCGAGCCGCAGGCAGACCGCATCGAGCCCGATCAACACGACGCAGCCCCTCGCGAGCAGCTTCTCATCGGTGAGGCGATGCATGGCGTCCCGGCGGTGGCGGGTGCCGGGCTCGTCGGCGTCGAACGTCCGGGGCGTGTGGTTGAGCGCGATCATGGAGCCAACGCCGCGGAGCATGCGGTTTTCGCGAGGCTGCGTCTCGACGCCTGCAGCCGGGCGGCGACCGGCGAGCTCCATCGGCTATTTAGGCTCATTGAAACCTCCCACGCTCGTTTCTTGCTTATGTTAAATCTCACGCAAGGCTGGTTAGCCCCCGCCTAAGAAAACCAAATAAATGCGCGCGTCGGTAGCAAAAGAGCACGCCACCCTCTTAGCGCTGCACCTGGAAATGCGCTATTTAGGTAGCGGTTTGGGTGGTATTTGCGTAACGCCCGCGCGCCACGCGGATGTGAGACCGGACCGATCCCCATCGCAGATGGTCAGCCGGAAACGGCCGGTTTAGGCCGAGCGCGCGCCTCTCCCATTGCGGGAAAAGGCTGGCCGGGATTTCACGCAGCCCCTTTTTGGGGGGGCCGGGCCGGCCCTCTCAGGGCAGGTCCTTGCGGGGGATCGCGGCGATCTCCGCGGGCGTCAGCTTGCGCAGGGAGCGCGCGATCAGCGGCTCGCGGAAGCCCTGGTGATCGGACAGCTTCAGGTCGAGGTCCAGGGCCGAGCATATCCAGTTCGATCCGCGCACCTGGCTTATGAGGAAGCGGTCGCCGCTTTTGCGCGCGTGGGTCCCCGGAACCAGGTCCACCCGATAGATGTCCCGCGTGTTGACGCGCAGATAGAGCATCTCCCCGTCGCCGGGCGCCGACCAGCCTTGCCAGCTGTTGCTGAGGAAACAGCTCTCTCCGCGCTTGGGGGCTTCCGTGGGGTTGGCGGCGGCGGTGGCGGCCGTGGCGACGAAGGCGACTGCGCCGATCGTCGAGAGGAGCAGTTTGAGACGCATGACCATTGTGGGCCTCCGAAACATGCGGCGACAGTATACCCAATAGAGCGCCGACCCCAGCGGCCGGTTCCGGCCTGCTCGTCGACGTCTACGCCTGCGCCCGCCGTGCGCTTGCCTCCACCGCGTCGCGCGGGATCAGGCGGATGGTGGAGCTGGCCTTGGCGAGCACCTTGCCCGCGGCGTCCATCAACCGGCCCTCGGCGAAGCAGGTGGCGCGACCGCGCCGCTCGATCCAGCCCTCGGCGAGCACCCGGCCGGGGCGGGCAGGGGCGAAGTAGCTGACCTTCAGCTCCAGCGACATCGGCGCCATCTCCGGCGCCAGTGACAGCGAGGCGTGCGCCATGGCCGCGTCGATCCAGCCGCAGACGAAGCCACCCTGGGCGACCCCGCCCGAATGGCACATCTGCGGGCCCACCTCGTACTCGATCACCGCGCGACCGGCCTCGAAGCTGACCACGCGGACCTGGCCGAGCGCGATCTCGAGGGTGGGCGCAACGGCGTCGGTCATGCGGGTCTCCAAAAAGCCTGGTGGTTCGCCTAAGCCTTAGATGGATGCGGGGGTCGGGAGAAGCCGCGCTTCGACCTTCAGTTGAATTTCGGCTTCCGCAGCAGCGCGGCGCGATCGACCGAGCGGATATCCAGGTCGAACACGTCGTTCTCGCGCTGGATGCGCAGCGCGATGGTGACGCCCGCGGGACCCTGCGCCCAGAGCTGCATATAGTAGTCCGCGAGGTCCGACACGGCCACGCCCGCCACCGCGCGGATGACGTCGCCGGCCCGAAGCTCGGCGCGCGACGCGGGACCGTGCGGGTTCACGCCGATGATCACCACCTGATCCTCCACGGCGTGGGTCAGCGCCCCCAGCCAGGGCCGCGGCGGATGCGCCGGCTTGCCGCGGGCCAGGTTGTCGAGGATCGGCGGCAGCAGCTCGCTGGGCACGAACATGTTGATGGGCTTGGCGACGCCGCCGCGCGACTGGCTCTGCAGGCTGAGCGAGCCCACCCCCAGCAGTTCGCCGGAAGCGCCGATCAGCGCCGCCCCGCTCCAATGCGGGTGGGCGGGCTCGGTGAAGATCGCGTCCTCGATCAGATACTCCCAGTAGCCGGCGAACTGCATCCGGGTGAGCACATGCCCGGCCGCGGCGTGCTTGCGCCCGCCCGCGCCGGCGATGATCACCGGGCTGGCCTCCTTCAGTCCGCGGGAGTCTCCCAGCGGCAGGGCCGGCAGCCCCAGCGGTTCGAGCGCCTGAACCAGCCCGAAGCCGGTCACCGAATCGACCCCGAGAACGTGGGCCGCGACGCGCTCGCCACCGCCCAGCGTCAGCGTCACCGTGTCGGCCTCCATGATCAGGTAGCCCATGGTCAGCACCAGGCCGTTGGAACCGATCACCGCGCCATTGCCGATCCGCTCCGTGCCGAGCGTTCCTGCGGTGGAGGCGTCGCCGGGAACCTGCGCCTCGAGCGCGACGATCCCCGAGAGCGCGCCATCCAGATCGAACGCATGCCCCTGGCGCGAGGGGCGCAGGCGAGCCTCGACCTCGAAGCCGTCGAAGGGTGACGTCACGCGAATCTCCTGGGCTTGCTTCGATTTGGGATAGCGGAGCGGCCGAGGCAAGAGGCGCCGGGCAGGGGACCCCATCCCTCCCCTTCATGGGGAGGGTGGCGAGGCAAAGCCGAGACGGGTGGGCAAGTATGGGCCAGGCACGATGATCGGAACCTGATCGCGAAGAGAGTGGGTCACCCGCCCCTGGAAGATTTCCAACTGAATTTTTGACTCCCGGTTTCCGTTGGTTCATGTTTCGTTCTCATGGACGCCACCACCCCCGATGACGTGAACGCCCGCCAGGCGCGGCAGCTGGCGACCTTGGTCGAGCTGGCCGAAATCGGCATGCAGATGGCGCGGGCGGCGCGGGACGAGGTGCTGGCGCTGGCGGCGCCGGCCGACGCCGCCCAGCCGGCGCGTCCCTCGCCGTTCGGGCGCGCGGACCTGGGGCTCACCTACACTCGCGTGGCCCGCGCCGTGCGCCAGACCCTGGCGCTGGAGACCCGCATCGCCGACGGGCTCGAGACGGCCCGGGTGCAGCAGAAGCAGCGCACCGTCGGCGCCGCGCGGCTGGCCTTCGACAATCGCCAGGAAGACATCCGCGACTTCGTCGTCCAGGCCATCGAGTCCGAGGCCGAGCGGCGCGAGCTGCCCGAGCGCGAGGTCGAGCGCCTGCTGGGCGACCTCGACGAACGGCTGGAGGACGGCTGTTACGACGATGCGCTGGCCGACGGCCCCATCGCCGAACTGGTGGGGCGGATCTGCTTCGACCTCGGCCTCACCCCCGACTGGCGCATCTGGGACGACCAGGACTGGGCCATCGACTACCTCAAGGAGCACACCCCCACCGACATCGGCGCCGAACGCTGGCGCGACCTCGACCTGCAGGCCGACGATAAGGTCGACCCCCCGGACGACCCGGACCCGGACTCCAGCTGAGCCCTGCCTCCATCCCCCACAGGTGTCCTCCCGGTTTTGCGCAGCAAAGACCGGGACCCATAAACTCGGAACCATTCAGGCAGCCCCCCTGAGGCGGCGATCATGGGTCCCGGTCTTCCGCGCGCCGCGGAAACCGGGAGGACAGCCGTGGGGGACGGTCTGGCCCGCGCCAGCGGGCGCTCCCTATTTCCAACTGCCAGGACGCCAAGATCGCCAAGAGGTCGTTGTGGCTGAGCCGCCCCGCCTTCCTTCCGTCCGCTTCTGACGCACCCTCGCGCTAAGTCACCGTGTCCGCTGGCGACTCGCGCGGCGGCGGCCGATAGTGCGCGGCTTGGACGGGAGCGGATGCGTGGCCGACGGCAATCCCCAGCTTGGCTACCTCGGCGTCACCCGCTCGCTTTCCGGCCGGCTCTGGCGCGAGCGCGCCGCCGACGCCGAGCTGGTGCGCCGCCATCAGCTCTCGCTCGGCCTCTCCGAACCCCTGGCCCGCGCCCTGGCCTCCCGCGGCGTCGCCATCGAGCACGGCGAGACCTACCTCAACCCGACCCTGAAGGCGCTCTTCCCCGACCCCTCCAGCTTCATGGACATGGACCGGGCCGCCACCGTCCTGCTCGACGCCCTGGAGCGCGCGCGCCCGATGGTGGTGTTCGCCGACTACGACGTGGACGGCGCATCGTCGGCCGCCCAGCTGGTCCGCTGGTTCCGCGCTATGGGCCGTGAGCTGCCGATCTTCGTGCCCGACCGCATCGTCGACGGCTATGGCCCGTCGCCGGCCATCTTCCGCCGCCTCAAGGACGAGGGCGCCGAGCTCGTCATCACCGTCGACTGCGGCGCCGCCGCCCACGACGCGCTGGCCTGCGCCGAGACCATCGGCCTGGAGGTCGTGGTCATCGACCACCACCTGATGCGCGGCGAGGAGATCCCCCGCGTCGCCGCCCTGGTGAACCCCAACCGGCCCGATTGCACGTCAGGGCAGGGGCATCTGGCCGCCGCCGGCGTCACCTTCGTCCTGCTGGCCGCGCTCAACCGCGAGGCGCGCAAGCGTGGCCTCTTCGCGGACCGGCCCGAGCCGGACCTGCGCCAGCTGCTCGACCTCGCCGCCATGGGCGCGATCTGCGACGTCACCCAGCTCACGGGCTTCAACCGCGCCCTGGCCGCCCAGGGCCTGAAGGTGATGTCGGCCTGGCGCAACCCGGGCCTCAAGGCCCTGCTGGACGTCGCGAAGAGCCAGGGCCCGGCCTCGGTCTTCCATGTGGGCTTCATCCTGGGCCCGCGGATCAACGCCGGCGGCCGGATCGGGCGCTCGGACCTCGGCGCGCGCCTGCTCTCCACCGACGATCCGCAGGAGGCCGCGGCCCTGGCCGCCGAGCTCGACGCGCTCAACGCCTCGCGCAAGGAGGTCGAGCGCGAGGTCACCGAAGCCGCCATCGCCTATGTCGAGACTGAGAGCAATGCGCCGGACGAGCCCATGCTGCTGGTCGCCGCCGACGGCTGGCATCCCGGGGTCATCGGCATCGTCGCCGGGCGCCTGCGCGAGAAATACCGCAAGCCCGTGGTGGTGGTCGGCATCGACCGCGCCGCCAATGTCGGCAAGGGCTCCGGCCGCTCGCAGCCGGGGGTGAACCTCGGCCGCGCCGTGCAGGCGGCCTTTGACGAGGGCTTGGTCCTGGCCGGCGGCGGCCACGCCATGGCGGCGGGCCTGTCGGTCCGGCCGGACGCCATCCCCGAGCTGCGCGCCTTCCTCTGCGAGCGCCTGGCCGCCGAAACCGAGATCGCCGCGGCCGAGGACGGCCTCGACGTCGACGCCCTGGTCACCGCCGGCGGCTGCGACCGCGCGCTCTGGCAGGACTTCCAGCGCATGGCGCCCTTCGGAACCGGCAATCCCGAGCCGGTGTTCGCGCTGGCCGACGTCCGCGTGGAACGGCCGATGGCGCTGAAGGGCGGCCACGTGCGCTGCACGCTCACCGACGGCTCCGGCGGCAAACTGAAGGCCGTGGCCTGGCGCGTCGAGGGCACGGAGACCGGCAAGCGGCTGATGATGGAAGGCGGCGCCATCCACGTGGTCGGCCGTCTGAAGCCGGACGATTGGAAGGGCCGCGAAGGCGTCGAGTTCGAGATCGAGGACGCCGCCGATCCGCGCAGAGTTTGAGGCCGGCTCAGCCGGTCTTGCACCCTCACGGGAAGGCGGATATAGAGCCCGCCTCGCGCCACGCGGTCCCTTCGTCTATCGGTTAGGACGCCAGGTTTTCAACCTGGAGAGAGGGGTTCGACTCCCCTAGGGACTGCCACGCGCCGCCGCTCGCCGAATGGGGTGGGCGCCGCGCTGAAAGAGGCGTCGCTATTGCGCGCCTGAAATTTAACCTATTGACCGCCTCGCCCGCACGAGAACACTGTTATAGTTGCTCCTAATCCGAGTTCAGGATCGGGGGTAACGGGCCGAGGGGCATATGGCTGGTTACGAATTCGAGCAGGTGGACGTGCAGGCGGCCGACGCCGTGCGGATCACCGGTCGCGTCAAGTGGTTCGACGCGGGCAAGGGCTATGGCTTCATCGTCCCGGACGATCCCACCCAGACCGACCTCAAGGACGTGCTGTTGCATGTGACCAGCCTGCGCAACGCCGGCCGCGAGCATGCGCTGGAGGGCTCGACGATCGTCTGCGACGTGGTCCGCCGGCCCAAGGGCTGGCAGGTGCAGGACGTGGTCGAGGTCGACGAGAGCTCCGCCCCGCCGCCCGGCGAGCGCCGCACCCGCGACGACGGCGGTTTCCGGCGCGGCGGCGAGGGCTTCGGCCGGGACGGATTCGCCGCCCGCGCGCCGGCCCGCCGCACCACGCCGCCCTCGGGCGATCCGCTGGAGCGGGCCAAGGTGAAATGGTTCAACCGCACCAAGGGCTATGGATTCGTCGTCCGCGACGGCGAGCCCGGCGACATCTTCGTCCATATCGAAACCCTGCGCCGATCGGGTATGGAAGACCTGCAGCCAGGCGAGGACGTCATGGTGCGGTTCGCCGAGGGCCCCAAGGGCCTGGTGGTGGCCGAGATCGAGTCCTCCGGCCTGGACTGAGTGTTCAGCGGTCGGAGTTTTGAGTCTCGTGTTCCAGACGTCCTTTTCGCGGGGTTTCCTCGCGCTGGCCCTCTCGTTCGGTCTCGCCTCGTGCGCCGCCGCCCAGGGCATTCCCCGCATGGATCCGGCCCACTGCAAGGGGCAGGCGGAGCTGAAGCCGCTGCAGCCGCTGGAGATCGCCACCGCCAGGGGCGTGGCCCGCTTCATGGTCGAGTTCGCCGACAACGACCGCACCCGCGAATACGGCCTGATGTGCCGCAAGGCCGTCGCGCCGGATCGCGGCATGCTGTTCGACTTCAAGGGGCCCGTGGACGACGTCGCCTTCTGGATGCGCAACACCATCATCCCGCTGGACATCATCTACATCCGCCCCGACGGCACGGTGCTGTCGATCGCCCGCAACGTGCCGCGGCTCAACGAGACCCCGGTCCCGGCCGGCGGCCGCATCCGCGCGGTGCTGGAACTCGCCGCCGGCCGCGCCGCCCAGCTCGGCATCCTGCCCGGCGACAGGATCACCCACCGGATCTTCCCGCGTGGATGACGCCGGCGCGGTCCCGCCGCCGCCCGAAGGCTACCGGCTCTCCGAGGGCCGCGGCAGCTTCTCGACCCACAACGGCCCCTATTTCCACCGGCTGAGCGAGGGGCCGACGTCGGAACAGGCCTTCTACGCCCTGCCGCGGCACGGCAACGGCATCGGCATCGTGCATGGCGGCATGCTCTCGGCCTTCATGGACGGGGTGCTGGCCGGCGCCGTCTGGCGCGGGACCGGACAGCGGGCGGTGACCATCCACCTGTCCGTCGATTTCCTGCACATGGCGCGGGTGGGCGAATGGGTGATGGGCGAGGCGCGGATGACCCGGGCCACCAGGGATCTCGCCTTCGCCGAGGGCCGCGCCTACGTCGGCGCCCGCGACGTGGTCCATTGCTCGGGCATCTTCAAGCTGATGGCGCGCGAGCGCTGAGCACGCTTCCGTTTGCGGAAAGGCCAAAACGCTTATATCGCAGGCCCGCCGACGTCTTCGGGGTGTAGCGCAGCCTGGTAGCGCACCTGCTTTGGGAGCAGGGGGTCGGAGGTTCGAATCCTCTCGCCCCGACCACGTCGGCCGAACCTTCCGAATAGGAAGGTTCGTTCTAGAGTTGGAGCGTGACGGGCGCCGAAACCGGTCCCCACTTTCGGCTGTCACGCTCTGTTGAGGAATCAGACGTCCATGCTCGCGCGCATCTTCCGCCCGTCCAAGACCGCCATGCAGTCGGGCAGGGGCAAGACCCAGGACTGGGTGCTGGAGTTCGAGGCGACCGACGCGCGAAGACCCGACCCGCTGATGGGCTGGACCCAGACCTCCGACACCGAGTCCAGCCAGGTCCGCCTGGCCTTCGACACCAAGGAGGAGGCCGTCCGCTACGCCGTGCAGCGGGACATCCCTTTCCAGCTGATCGACCCGAAGCCCGCGAAACGGATCATCAAGGCCTATGCCGACAATTTCGCCTTCGGCCGCAAGGTCCCCTGGACCCACTGAGCCTGAGCTGGCGCCCATAGCTCAACCGGATAGAGCACTCGCCTTCTAAGCGAGCGGTTGCAGGTTCGAGTCCTGCTGGGCGCGCCAGGCTAGTTAAGGGCCGCGGGGTCGGGCGCCGCTAGACGAAGGGGGCGCGGTCCTTGTCCAGGGTGATCACCCAGTCGGCGCGGCCGGGCATTTCCGAGAGGACCCAGCGGGTCAGCCGTTCGTAGTGCGCCACGAAGCGGGCGACCTCTTCGTCGGTCATGCCCGCGCCGGTGCGTTCGCGCAGCTTGCGCTCCTGCTCCATCCGCCAGCCCGCCACCACCTCGAAGCTCGGCGCCTCCAGCAGGATCAGGTCGTGCAGGCGCGCGAACAGCCCCTGGTAGGGGCCGTCGAGCTGCTCGTTGACGTAGCCGCGCCAGACTCCTTGCGGATCCTCGTCGCGCTCCAGGGCGTTCACCGGCTCGCGCAGCGCCGCCGCGCCCTGCGCCACCGCGCCCAGGCACCAGCCTTCGAACAGCACCACGTCGACGGGCGAGGCGATGGTCTCCCAGCCGCCGCGCGGCGTACGGTTGTCGGCCGCCTTGTCGAAGCGGGGCAGGGTGACCTTGCCCTTCAGGCGCAGTTGCTCGAGCACCGCGCCGGCGAGCGCCACATCGTGCGTGCCCGGCGGCCCGCGGGTGGCGAGCAGCGGGTGGACCTCGCGGGCCAGCCGCTGGCGGGCGTCGCGGGTCAGGTAGAAGTCGTCCATCGAGAGCGTCACGGTGCTGACGCCGCGCGCCTCCAGCAAGCGCTTGGTCACCGCCACGATGGCGCTCTTGCCCGAGCCCTGCGGGCCGCTGAGGCCGATGATCGCGGTTCGCCGCCGCACCTGGCGCAGGCGCTGCGCGCGCGCCGCCAGCGGCTCGCACACCACCTCGACCGTCCGCCGGAAGCTTTCCGGCAGCGCTTCGTCGGCCATGAAGTCGTCGAGCCAGGCGTCGATGGGGAAAGCCTCCGGTCGGGCCGCGGCTGCGGCGAGCGCCTGCTGTAGCGCCCGCGGCCGGACCCGACCAGCCCGGCGCTGGCCTCCCGGCTCAGGCGGGATGTTTTGCGTAGACCGTCAGCGCCCGCTTCAGGTCGGCGATCAGGTCGTCGGGATTCTCCAGGCCGATGTGCAGCCGGATCAACGGTCCGGCGTAGCTGCGCCCGATCTTCCGGGTCTTGAGCTGCGGGTCGCAGGAGATCGCCAGGCTCTCGAACCCGCCCCAGGAAAAGCCCAGGCCGAACAGGGTCAGGTCGTCGAGGAAGGCGTCCACGGCCGCCGGCGAGCCCGGCCGCAGGGCGAATCCGAAGAGCCCGCAGGCCCCGCTGTAGTCCCGCGCCCAGAGCGCATGGCCGGGCGAACCGGGCAGGGCAGGGTGGTAGACGGCGGCGACCTCAGCCTGCTCCCGCAGCCAGGCCGCGACGGCGATGCCGCTCGCCCCCTGCCTGGCCAGCCGCGTGGGCAGGGTCCGCAGCCCCCGGAGCATCTGATAGGCGTCTTCCCCGGCCACCGCCCATCCGAGGTGCAGCACGCCGCTCTCCAGCGCCTGCACCACCTTCGGGTCCGAGGCGGTGGCTGAGCCCATGAACACGTCGGAATGCCCGCCGACATATTTGGTCAGGGCCTGCACCGAGATGTCGATCCCAAGCGCCAGGGGCTTCAGGAGATAGCCGGCGCCCCAGGTGTTGTCGGCCACGGTGAGGATGCCGCGGGTCTTGGCCAGCTCGGCGATCCTGGCCATGTCCTGCATCTCGAAGGTCAGCGAGCCCGGCGATTCCATCAGGATCAGCCGGGTGGCGGGCGAGGCCATCTCCATCAGCGCTTCGGGCGAGGCGTCGGGCGCGAAATAGCGGACCGCCACCCCGAACCGCTTGAGCACGTGGTCGCAGAACCGGCGGCTGGGCTTGTAGACCGCGTCGGTGACCAGCACCTCGTCGCCGGCCTTCAGCACCGCCAGCAGGGCGCCGGTCAGCGCCGACAGGCCGGACGGGTAGAGGGTGACCGCCCTGGCGCCCTCCATTTCCGCCAGCGCGCCCTGCAGGGCCTTCTGCGCGGCCAGGCCCTGCCGGCCATAGGTCAGGTAGCTGTCGTCGTCATAGAGGCTGGCGGCGTTGGGCAGCAGCACCGTCGAGCCCTTCTGGATCGGCGGGCCGACGGTCTTGGCCAGCTTCTCGGGCGTGGACCCGGCGCGGATCAGGCGAGTTTCGTCGTCCATGCGGCTTGCGGGCGCCTGCGCTGCCGGGCGAGAGTGCCCGCGAGCACTTAGAGCGCTTGGGTTTCCCCAATCAAGAACCAGAGGAACGGATGAAGCGCCTCGCGGCGATGGCGATGTTGGTCCTGAGCCTGGGCGCCTGCGACGGCGGCTCCAGGCCTCCGCCCGCGCCCGCCCCGACGGGACAGGCCGCGAAGGCCGTTGAGCCGGCCTACAGGGCGACGCCCAGCCCGACGCTGGCGGCGGTGCGCAAGCGCGGCTACGTGGCCTGCGGCGTCCATCCCGGCCTGCCGGGGTTCGCCTACCCGGACGTGCGCGGCGTCTGGCGGGGCTTCGACGTCGATGTCTGCCGCGCGGTGGCCGCCGCCGTGCTGGGCGACGCGGCCAAGGTCAGGTACGTCCCGATCACCGCCCAGGATCGGTTCAGCGCCCTGCAGAAGGGCCAGATCGACCTGCTGTCGCGAAACACCTCCTGGACCTTCGCCCGCGACGCTGGGCTGGGGCTCGATTTCGCGGCGGTCACCTATTACGACGGCCAGGGGTTCCTGGCGCCCAAGGCCCTGGGCCTGGCCAGCGCCGAGGAGCTTTCCGGCGCCCGCATCTGCGTTCAGGCCGGCACCGCCAGCGAGGGCAATCTCGCCGACTGGTTCGGCGCGCGCGGCATCGCCTACAAGCCCGTGGTGGCCGCCTCCGAGGCCGAGGCGCGCAGGCTTTACCAGAACGACGGCTGCGACGTCTTCACCGCCGATATCTCGGCGCTCGCCGGCTCCCGCTCGGTGCTGAACAACCCCGGCGCCCACGTGATCCTGCCCGATGTGATCTCCAAGGAGCCGCTGGGCCCGGTCGTGCGCCAGAACGACGCCGCCTGGACCGACATCGTGCGCTGGACGATCTACGCCGCCATCCTCGGCGAAGAACTGGGCCTGACGTCCAAGACCGTCGAACAGGCGCGCGAGACCGCCTCCGACCCCCAGACCCGGCGGCTGCTGGGGCTCGAGGGCGACTACGGCGCCATGCTGGGCCTGAAGCCGGACTGGGCCTTCCAGGTGATCCGTCAGGTCGGCGCCTACCACGAGATCTTCCGCCGCGACGTGGGCGAGGACTCGGCGCTAAAGCTGGATCGCGGCCTGAACGCGCTGTGGTCGGCCCCCAAGCCCGGCCTGCTCTACGCGCCGCCGCTTCGTTAGAGCACGAGCCGCATGGCGCAGCGGTTGGCCACATCGAGGCCCGCCTCGATCTCCTTGCCGCGCACCAGCTTCAGGAACGGGCCGAACTCGGCCTCCGGAATCTCCACGAAGCCGAGCCGGGCATAGAACGGCGCATTCCACGGGATGTCGCGGAAGGTGGTCAGGCTCACCTCCGGCAGGCCGCGCGCCCGGGCCTCGTCCGCCACGGCGGCGATCAGGGCCCGACCCGCGCCCTTGCCCTGATGTTCCAGGGCGACGGCGACCTCCCAGAGGTGCAGGTCGTGTTCGAAGGCCTCGCAGGTGGCGAAGCCGATCAGCCGGCCGGCGTCCTCGGCGACCCACACGAGCCCCTGCGCCGCGAAGGGCCGATGGTCCTCCGCCGACATCACCCCGCCGTCGGCGACGTCGGCCTGGCTCGAGCCGCGGAAGGCCTCGCCCGCCGAGGTTTCGATGGCGGGAAGTTGCTCAAGTTCGTGGACGTGGGCTTTGCGGATTTCTATGGGTCAGGCTCCGGTGACGACGGGGGTGTCGGCGCGGCCGCCCCATTCGGTCCAGGAGCCGTCGTAGACCGCCACGTCATCGCGCCCCAGCCGGGCCAGCGCCAGCGCCAGGACCGAGGCGGTGATCCCCGAGCCGCAGGTGGCGACGATCGGCCGGGCGAGGTCGAGGCCGGCGGCGCGGAAGATCGCGTCAATCTCTTCGGCCCGCTTCAAACGGCCCTCGGCGGTGAGCAGGGTGTCGAAGGGCACATTCAGCGCGCCCGGCATGTGGCCGGAGCGCAGACCGGCGCGGGGCTCGGGGACCTCGGCGCGGAAGCGGGCCCCGCCGCGGGCGTCGACGATCTGGGCTGACCTGGAGCTGATGATCCCCGAGACGTCGTCCAGGCTGCGGACCCGCTCGGGATGGAAGTCGGACGTGACCGTCGTGGGCGACGGGATCACCTCGCCGGCCGCCACCGGCCGGCCCTCGGCGCGCCAGGCCTTCAGGCCGCCATCGAGAACGAACACCTTGTCGAAGCCCATGACCTTCAGCGTCCACCAGACCCGCGCCGCCGCGCGGACGCCGAAGGTGTCGTAGGCGACGATGGTCGCATCCCGGCTGAGGCCCAGGCCGCCCGCGGCCTGCGCAAACGCCTCGGGCGTCGGCAGCATGTGGGGCAGGTCGACGGTGCGGTCGGCGATGGCGTCGATGTCGAAAAACACGGCCCCGGGAATGTGGGCCTCGAGGTGCTCGGCGTGCGGGTCGCGGTTCTCCGCCGGCATCCACCAGCTGCCGTCCAGGACCCGCACATTGGGGTCGCCGAGCCGCTCGGCCAGCCAGGCCGTGGAAACCAGGGGATCGCTCACGCCATCCACGCCGGCGCGGGCAGGCCGCGCTCCTTCAGGAACTCAGGATTATAGATCTTCGACTGGTAGCGCTGGCCGTGATCGGCGAGGACCGTGACGATGGTCTTGCCGGGGCCGAGGTCCCTCGCCATGCGGATCGCGCCGGCGACGTTGATCCCCGTCGAGCCGCCCATCACCAAGCCTTCGTGCTCCACCAGGTCGTAGAGCGCCAGCAGCATCTCCTCGTCGGAGATCCGGTAGGCATGGTCGATTGCGAGGCCTTCGAGGTTGGCGGTGATCCGGCCCTGGCCGATGCCCTCGGTGATCGAAGCGCCCTCCGACTTCAGCTCGCCCTCGGTGTACCAGCTGAAAAGGTTGGCGCCATGGGGGTCGGCCAGGCCGACGGCGACGCCGGGATTGTGCGCCCGCAGCGCCTGGGCGACGCCTGCCAGCGTGCCGCCGGAGCCGACCGCGCAGACGAAGCCGTCGATCCGCCCGCCGGTCTGCGCCCAGATCTCCGGGCCGGTGCTCTGCACATGCGCCTCGCGATTGGCGACATTGTCGAACTGGTTGGCCCAGACCGCGCCGGCGGGCTCCGTGGCGTCAAGTTCCTCCGCCAGGCGTCCGGATATCTTGATGTAATTCTGCGCGTTGGCGTAGGGGACCGCGTCCACCTCCATCAGCTCCGCGCCATAGAGCCGGATGGCGTCCTTCTTCTCCTGGCTCTGGGTGCGCGGGATGACGATGGTGCAGCTGTAGCCGCACGCCTTGGCGACCATGGCCAGGCCAATTCCGGTGTTGCCGGCCGTGCCCTCGACGATGCGGCCGCCGGGGCGCAGCAGGCCCTTGGCCTCGGCGTCGCGCACCATATAGAGCGCCGCGCGGTCCTTCACCGACTGCCCGGGGTTCATGAACTCGGCCTTGCCGAGGATTTCGCAGCCGGTGAGCGCGCTGGCGCGGTTGAGCCGGATGAGCGGGGTGTTCCCGATGGCGTCCAGGACGGATCTGGCGATGGTCATGGTCGCTACTTAACCGCGGGCCTGGTTCAGCAACAGGGGGCGCTCAAGCTTTGGCGAGGCTGAGCTGCACGACGTTGGTCCGCTCGGTGCGGAAGCCCGCCTCGCAGTAGCTCAGATAGAACTTCCACAGCTTGCGGAAGCGCTCGTCGAAGCCGAGCGGCACGATGTCGTGCCAGGCCGCGTCGAAATTCCGGTGCCATTCGGCGAGCGTGTCGGCATAGTCCTGGCCGAACCGGGCGATGGCGGTCCAGTCGAGCCCCGCCTTGTCGGTGACCTTCTTCAGTCGCTCCTCAGAGGGCAGCATGCCGCCGGGGAAGATGTACTTCTGGATGAAGTCGGCGCGGGTCCTGTAGGTCTCGAAGTCCTCGTCACGGATGGTGATGATCTGCAGGCCGGCGCGGCCGCCCGGCGTCAGCGACTGCTGGATCTTGTCGAAGTACTGCGGCCAGTAGCGCTCGCCCACCGCCTCGAACATCTCGATGGAGGCCACGCGGTCGAACTGGCCCTCGACGTCGCGGTAGTCGACGAAGCGGATATTGGCGCGCTCGTTCAGCCCCTGGCGGAACATCCGGTCCTTGGCGAACTTGAACTGCTCCTCGGAGATGGTGATGCCGGTGACCTTGGCGCCCACCTCGCGGGCGGCGAACTCGGCGAACCCGCCCCAGCCGCAGCCGATCTCCAGCACGCTCTGGCCGGCCTGCAGGCCCATGCCCTCGGCGAGCGCCCGGTACTTGGCGGTCTGGGCCTCGCTGAGCGGCTGGCCCGGTCGCTCATAGCGCGCCGAGGAATAGGTCATCGTCGGGTCCAGCCAGCGCTCGTAGAAGGCGTTGCCCAGGTCGTAGTGGGCATGGATGTTCTTCCGCGCGCCCTCGCGGCTGTTGGTCCGCAGGGCATGGCGGATGCGATTGAAGGTCCAGGCCAGCGGATTGCCCTGGGTCACCTGGTGCAGCTTCGACCAGTTGGCGGCGAAGACGTAGAGCAGGACCGGCAGGTCAGGGGTGTCCCATTCGCCGGCCATGTAGCCCTCGGCGAACCCGATGTCGCCGGTGGCGAGCGCTCGGCGCATGAAGCGGAAATCATGCACGATCAGGCGCGCGTCGGGACCCGGCTGGCCGCTGGCGACATGCAGCTCGCGGCCCGACGGCAGCACGAAGGTCACCGAGCCGATCGTCCAGTTCTTGGCGATGATCCTCAGTGCGACGCGGAAGGTGGTTGGTGCATCGGCCAGTTCGGGCAAGCGTCGGAAGCGGCGCCAATCCCTGGCAAGTTCCGCAAGCGGCGTTTCCTGGGCGAGGCTCATGCGTAAGGATTCCATTTCCCAGTCGGACAGCCTACCACCGATAAAACGCGCGGCGAGGGGCTGCCGATCCCTAGCTACGTTTCTGGCCGGAGATTGGACGCGGCATTTGCCGCTTGTGAAGCCCCCCGACCCACGCCACTTAGCCGACATAAGAATTCCGGACAAAGGCCTGTGACCCAACCCAATTCCGTCATCGAGATCAAACCCGCCAACGGGCCGGCCGTACGCATCGGCAATGCGCTGCGCCTCTCGATCATCGCCGGGCCCTGCCAGCTGGAAAGCCGCCAGCACGCGCTGGAGACCGCGCATGCGCTGAAGGAAATCGCGCGGCGGCTGGACGTGGGGCTCATCTACAAAACCTCCTTCGACAAGGCGAACCGGACCTCGGTGAACACCCGGCGCGGCGTCGGGCTGATGGACGCCTTGCCGATCTTCGCTGAGATTCGCGAGGTCACCGGGCTCCCGACCCTGACCGACGTCCATGAGATCGACCAGTGCGCCGTGGCGGCTGAGGCCGTGGACGTGCTGCAGATCCCGGCCTTCCTGTCGCGCCAGACCGACCTGCTGCTGGCCGCCGGCGCGACCGGCAAGGTGGTCAACGTCAAGAAGGGCCAGTTCCTGGCGCCCTGGGACATGAAGAACGTGGTGGAGAAGGTGCTCTCCACGGGCAACCCCAACGTCATGGCCTGCGAGCGCGGCGCCTCGTTCGGCTACAACACCCTCATCTCGGACATGCGCGCCCTGCCGATCCTGGCGCAGATCGGCTGTCCCGTGGTGTTCGACGCCACCCATTCGGTGCAGCAGCCGGGCGGGCAGGGAACCACGTCGGGCGGCCAGCGCGAGTTCGTGCCGGTGCTGGCCCGGGCCGCGGTGGCGGTGGGCGTGGCCTGCGTCTTCATGGAGACCCACCCCGACCCGGACAGCGCGCCGTCGGACGGCCCCAACATGGTGCCGCTGAGCCAGTTCGAGGCGCTGGTGGGCGAGCTCCTGGAATACGACGCGCTGGCCAAGCGCCGCGCGGCGGCTTGACCCTGCCCGCAACCCGCCGCACACCCTGACGCCCATGGACCTTTCCGCGCTCCAGCACCTCCTGGGCCTGGCGCCTGGCCGCCGGGTCGCCTGCGTCGGCGACCTGATGGTCGATCGCTACGTCTATGGCGACGTCACCCGGGTCTCGCCGGAGGCGCCGGTGCCGGTTCTCAAACGCACCCGCGAGCTGGTCATGCTGGGCGCGTCCGGCAATGTGGCGCGGAACGTCGCGGCGCTGGGCGGCGAGGTTTCGCTGGTGGGGTTGGTCGGCGGCGACGCCGAGGGGCGCGAGGCCCTTCGGCTGGTGGGAGAAGAGGCGGGCGTCGAAGGCTATCTGGTCACCGACGCGGACCGACCGACCACGCTCAAGACCCGCTTCGTCTCCGGCGGCCAGCAGCTGCTGCGCGTGGACCTGGAGACGGCCCGGCCGGTGACCGGGGACGTCGAGCAGCGCCTGATCCGCACCATCCGTGACGCGGCCAAGGGCGCGGGCGCCATCCTGCTCTCCGACTACGGCAAGGGCGTCGTCACCGAGGCGGTGATCGCCGTCTGCCGCGAAGCCGCCGCTGCGTCCGGCGGCAAGCTGGTGGTGGATTCCAAGGCCCGTTCCTTCGCCCGCTACGGTCCCGTCGATCTGATCAAGCCCAACGCCGCCGAGCTGGCCAACGCCACCGACCTGCCCACCGAGACCGACGCCCAGATCGAACGGGCGCTCGTCCGCGCGCTGGAGCTCTGGGAGGCCAGGGCGATCCTGGTGACCCGCGCATCCAAAGGCATCTCGCTGGCCGTGCGCGGCGAGGCGGTGCGGCACTTCCCGACCGCGGCGCGCGAGGTGTTCGACGCCTCCGGGGCCGGCGACACAACCTTGGCGGCGCTCGGCCTGGCCCTGGCCGCCGAGGTCTCCATCGAGGACGCCATCGCCTTCGCCCAGCTGGCGTCCGGCGTGGCCGTCAGCAAGATCGGCACCGCCACCGTCTCGCCGGACGAACTGGTGGAGGCCGCGATCTCGGCTCACATAGCGCCGGCCGAGGCCAAGGTCGCCACCGCCCAGCGGATGGTCGAGGAGGTCGCCCGCTGGCGCGCCAAGGGCCTGCGGATCGGCTTCACCAACGGCTGCTTCGACATCCTGCACAAGGGCCACGTGGCCTATCTGGCCCAGGCGCGCGCCTGGTGCGACCGGCTGATCGTCGGCTTGAACTCCGACGAGTCCGTCCATGCCCTGAAGGGCGAGGGCCGGCCGGTGAACGACCTGGAGAGCCGGGCCCTGGTGCTGGCGGGCCTGGGCGGCGTCGACCTGGTGGTGCCGTTCGAGGAGGCGACGCCGGTGAAGCTGATCGAGGCGGCCCGGCCCGACGTGCTGATCAAGGGCGCCGATTACACCGAGGACCAGGTCGTGGGCGGCGACCTGGTCAGGTCCTGGGGCGGCGAGGTCAAGCTGGCCCCCATCGTCGAGGGCTATTCCACCACCGCCGCCATCGCCCGGATGGGCAGGAAGGCCGCCGAATGACCCAGCGCCGTATCGCTTTCGTGACCGGCGGGGCCGGCTTCATCGGTTCCAACATCGCCGCCAGGCTGGCCGAGGACCGCGGGCTCGACGTGGTGGTCTGCGACCGCCTGCGTACGGCCGAGTCCGGCAAATGGCGCAACATCGCCAAGCACCCGATCGGCGACTTCGTGGCGCCGGAGGACATGTTCGACTGGCTGGAGAAGCGCTGGCGCGACATCGAGGTGGTGGTCCACATGGCCGCCGTCTCGACGACGACCGAGCCGGACGCCGACAAGATCGTCCATTCGAACTTCACGCTGTCGCGGGACCTCTTCCGCTGGTGCGCCGACCGGCAGCGCCGGTTCATCTACGCCTCTTCGGCGGCGACCTATGGCGACGGCGCCCACGGCTTCGACGACGACAACGACTATGAGGCGCTGGCCGCGCTGCGGCCGCTCAACACCTACGGCTGGTCGAAGGGGCTCTTCGACCTCTTCGCCGTGCGCCAGGCGCTTCGTGACTATGCGCCGCCGCAATGGGTGGGGCTGAAGTTCTTCAACGTCTACGGGCCCAACGAAGAGCACAAGCACGCCATGAAGTCGGTGGCGTCGCAGATCTGGCCGCACGTGCATGAGGGCAAGAGCGTGCAGCTCTTCAAGAGCTACCAGCCCGACGTGCCGGACGGCGGCCAGAAGCGCGATTTCGTCTATGTCCGCGACGTGGCCGACGTCACCGGCTGGCTGTTGCAGAACGAGGCGGTGAGCGGCGTCTACAACCTGGGTTCGGGGACCGCGCGGTCCTTCGAGGACATGGCCCGCGCGGTCTTCACCGCGGCCGGCAAGAGCCCCCAGATCGACTACACCCCCATGCCGCCGGCGATCCGTGACAAGTACCAGTACTTCACCGAGGCGAAGATGGATCGCCTGCGGGCCGCCGGCTACACGGCGCCGATGACGCCGCTGGAGGAGGGGATCGGCGACTACGTCGGCCGCTACCTCAGCCAGCCGGACCCCTACCGCTAGCGATGGCGCAGGCCCCGCCACGCCGGACGCGCTGGCTGCTGGCCACGGTCCTGGGCGCGCTGATCTTCCTGGGCCTGGCGACGACGGTGTTCTGGGACGACGTGATGCGCACGGCGCTCGATCCCAAGGCCCCGTTCCAGACCTACAGGCCGCCGCCGGCGCCCGACTATTCGAAGCGCAGCGCCTGGGCGCTGATGCCGACCACGCCCGAGGCGCCCACCGCCGATCAGCCGAAGGCCGACGTGTTCTTCGTCGGCCCCACCACCTACGACGGCGGCAAGGACTGGAACGCGCCGATCGACGACGCCAAGGCCGATGCAACCTTCCAACGGGTGATGGCGCCCAACTATGCCGGGCCGTTCGTCCGCGTCGGGCGGATCTTCGCGCCGAAATACCGCCAGGCCAGCCTCTACACCCTGCTGACCCTGCGCGAGGACGCTCGGGAGGCGCGCAAGTTCGCCTATGGCGATGTGGCCCGGGCCTTCCGCTATTACCTGGAGCACGACAACGATGGCCGGCCCTTCGTGATCGTGGGTGTCGAGCAGGGCGGCACGCTGGTCGCGCGCCTGCTGGCGGAGGAGGTGGCGCCCAGCGAGGCGCTACGCGCGCAGTTGGCCGCCGCCTACCTGATCGCCACAGTGGTCCCCGCCGACCGGCCGCCGCTGGACCCTTGCGTCCAGCGCGGTCAGACGGGCTGCATGGCGGCCTGGGCGTCGGTTCCGGACCGCGACATCGACCGCGCCCAGCTGGTGCTCGACCGGGCGCTGGTCTGGACCACCAGCGGCGACCTGGAGAACCTGCAGGGCCGCCCGGCGCTGTGCTTCAACCCGCTGCTGGGCGCGGTGACCGCCAACCTCGCCCCCGCCCGCGTGCACCAGGGCGCCGCCAACGCCACCGGGCTGGAGTGGGGCGCAAGGCCCGCCTTCCTGGCCCGCCAGGTCTCGGCCCAATGCCGGGGCGGCATCCTGCATGTCAGCCAGCCAAAATCGGCGTCGCTCCAGCCCTCCGGGTCCTGGGCCGACCTGCGCAAGGTCCCGGGCTACAACCTCTTCTACCTCGACCTGGAGACCGACGCGCTCGCCCGCGTCTCGACCTTGACCGGGCCTTGAGCCTGCTGTCCTCGTAGCACCAACGAGAACCAAGAGGAGGCGCGTCGTGGCCGAAACCAATCGCCAGATCCTCCTGGAGCAGCTGCCGCAGGGTGCGAAGCTGGCCGCCGAGCATTTCCGGCTGAGCCAGGCCGATATCCCGACGCCGGCCGAGGGCGAGGTGCTGGTGAAGACCCGCTACATCTCGCTGGACGCCGCCAACCGCGCCTGGATGCAGGGCGCGACCTATCGCTCGGCCCTGAGTTCGGGCCAGGTGATGGCGGGCGGGGCGCTGGCCGAGGTGGTCGCCTCCAATGCGCCCAACCTGCAGCCCGGCGACCTGGTGTTCGCCGACACCGGCTGGCAGGACTACGCGGTCCTGCCCGCCAGGCGGCTCCAGAAGCTACCGGCCATGACGCCGGTGACCCACCTGATGAGCGTTTACGGCGTCGCGGGCCTGACGGCCTATTTCGGCCTGCTGGAATGCGGCAAGCCCAACCCCGGCGACACCGTCGTGGTCTCCGCGGCGGCGGGCTCGGTGGGCTCGATCGTTGGCCAGATCGCCAGGATCAAGGGGTGCCGCGTGATCGGTGTCGCGGGCGGCGCCGAGAAGGGCCGGTGGCTGGTCGAGGAACTCGGGTTCGACGCCGTGCTGGACTACAAGGCCGGCGGCCTGCGCCAGCAGATGAAGGAGACCGTGCCCGAGGGCATCGACGTCTATTTCGACAACACCGGCGGCGAGATCTTCGAGACCTGTCTCTTTGCCATGAAGAACTTCGGCCGCATCGCCTGCTGCGGGGCGGTCTCGCAGTACGACGGCGCGGCGCCCCCGCACGGGCCGCGCGGCATCCCGGGCCTGATCGTCACCAAGCGCCTGACCCTGCGCGGCTTCATCGTGTCGGATTTCGAGGACCGGCGCGAGCAGGCGCTGGCCGAGCTGCAGGCCTGGGTCGCCTCGGGCCAGATCAAAGTGCAGGAGGACATCATCGACGGGCTGGAGCGCGCGCCCGCCGCCTTGATCGGCCTGCTCGCCGGCGAGAACCGCGGCAAGCGGATGATCAGGGTCTAGATGACGCCATCCCCGTTCAGCGCGACTTACGCGCAGGCGCGCGGCAAGTTCCTGGAATCGGCGACCGCGGCGGGCGCCGATCTGGCGGCCTGGACCCATCCCGAGCGCGGGCCGGACGGCGGCGAGCTCGCCACCGACGCGGCCTGGATCGGGCCGGCCGATGCGCTTTCGGTGCTGGTGCTGGTCTCGGCCACCCACGGGGTCGAGGGCCATTGCGGCTCCGGCGCCCAGGTCGACTGGCTGCGACGCGGCGAGGCGGCGCGACTGGCGCCCGACCAGGCCGTCCTTCTGGTCCACGCCATCAATCCCTACGGCTTCGCCTGGAGCCGGCGGGTAACGCACGAGAACGTCGACCTCAACCGCAACTTCGTCGACTTCGCCCGGCCGCTGCCGGAAAACGCCGGCTACGACGAGCTGGCGGCCGCCATCGCGCCCGCCGAATGGACGGACGAGACGCGTGCGGCATCCCGTGAAGCATTCCGCACCTACCTGCGGGCCCACAGCTACGCGGCCCTCGTCCAGGCGCTCTCCGGCGGCCAGTACGGTTACCCGGATGGGGTCTACTATGGCGGGGCAGGAGAGACCTGGTCGCGGCGGACGCTGACGACGATCTGCCAGGCCCGGCTGGCGCAGGCCCGGCGCGTCGGCGTGATCGACTACCACACGGGCCTGGGTCCCGAGGGCTTCGGCGAGCCCATGGTCAGCGCCAGCATCGATACGCCGGAGCACGCCCGGGCGCTCGCTTGGTACGGCGCGGCGATCACCAGCATCTCGGGCGGCAACTCTTCCTCGGCGCCGCTCACCGGCGACTGGCTGGACGCCATGCCGGCGCTCCTGCCCCACGCCGAGGTGACCGGCATGGCGCTGGAATACGGCACTGTGGAGGGCGCCCGGGTGATGGAAGCGCTCAGGGCCGATAACTGGCTGCACCACCACGGCGAGCCGCTGTCGCCGCAGGGGTTGTCTATCGCCGCGGAGACCCGCGCGGCCTTCTACGTCGACACCGACCTCTGGCGCGGCATGGTGCTTGGCCAATCGCTGATCGCCACGCGGCAGGCCCTGGCAGGGCTTAGCCGGCGTCCTTGAGCCCCAACCCCGCCTTCCAGTCGAACAGCTCCTGCAGGAGCTGCAGCGCCCTGCCGCGCGGGGAGGTCAGGTCCGGGTCGCGGCCGACGATCAGGCGCGCGTCGTCGCCGGCCGCGGCGATCAGGTCGCGGTGGGTGAAGGGATCGGCGAAGACATAGTCGGGGAAGCCGGACTGCTTGAGGCCCAGCGCATCGCCGCCGCCGCGCAGCTCCAAGTCGGTCTCGGCGATCAGGAAGCCGTCGTCGGTGCGCCTGAGGATATCGAGCCGCTTCTGGGCGGTCTCCGAAAGCGGCGGGTCGTAGAGCAGGACGCAGGAGCTTTCGGCCTTGCCCCGGCCCACCCGGCCACGCAGCTGGTGCAGTTGGGCCAGGCCGAAGCGCTCGGCCTGCTCGATGATCATGATGGTGGCGTTGGGCACGTTGACGCCCACCTCGACCACCGTGGTGGCCACCAGCACCGAGAGCCGGCCGTCGGCGAACTCGGCCATCACCGCATCCTTGGCGGCGGGGGCCATCTTGCCGTGCACCAGACCGACGCTGGGGCCGATGGTCTGTTTGAGTTCCAGGGCCCGGGTCTCGGCCGCCTTCAGGTCGATCAGCTCGGACTCCGAGACCAGCGGGCAGATCCAGAAGGCTTGGGCGCCGCCCTTCACCGCCTCGCGCAGGCGGGCCTCGACTTCGCCGATCCGGGTCATCGGCGCGGCGCGGGTCGCGACCGGGGTGCGTCCTGGCGGCTTCTCGTCGATGCGGCTGACGTCGAGATCGCCGTAGACGGTGAGCTCAAGCGTGCGCGGGATCGGCGTGGCGGACATGGCCAGCAGGTGGGTCGCCCAGCCCTTGGTCTGCAGCCGCTGGCGCTCGCTGACCCCGAAGCGGTGCTGCTCGTCGACGACGGCGAGCTGGAGCTGGTGGAACGCCACGTCGTCCTGGAAAAGCGCGTGGGTGCCGACGGCGACCTTCACGGCTCCGGAAGCCAGGGCGCGGAGCTTGTCGGCGCGCGCGGCGCCCTTGTCGCGGCCGGTGAGCAGGATGACGCCGACGCCGTGGGCGGTGAGGGGCCCCGAGATCGTCTCGTAGTGCTGGCGCGCGAGGATTTCGGTGGGGGCCATCATGGCGCTCTGGCCGCCGCCGGCCGCCACGTCGGCCATGGCGCACATGGCCACGACTGTCTTGCCGGAGCCGACGTCGCCCTGGATCAGCCGGCTCATCCGCTCGCCGGCGGCGAGATCGGTGCGGATTTCGGCCAGCGACCGGTCCTGAGCGCCGGTGAAGGCGAAGGGCAGGTCGGCCTGGATCTGCGCGGCGATTTCGCTGGCGGCGATCTTCGCGGCGGGCTCGCGGCGACGCTCGGCCTTGCGCTGGGCCATGGCGAGCTGCTGGGCCAGCAGTTCGTCGTAGGCCAGCCGGCGCATGTGCGGGCTTAGCGGCGACAGGTCCGCATCGGTCTCCGGCTCATGCAGCCGCGCCAGCGCCGCGCGCCAGTTGGGGAAGCGCTCCTGCTTCAGCCAGGCCGGGTCCTGCCACTCCGGCAGCTCCGGGGCGCGCTCCAGCGCCTCACAGGCGAACCGGCGCACGGTACGCGGCGGCAGGCCCTGGGTCGCCGGGTAGATCGGCTCGATGTCGGGGATCTCGCCGGCTTTCTCGGGGACGACCATGTAGTCCGGGTGGACCATCTGCCATTCGTCGCGGAACTGCTCGACCCTGCCGGAGACGATGCGCCGTGCATTCGGCGGATGCCGCTGCGCCAGGCTCGCGCCGAAGCTGCCGAAGAACACCAGGCTGATGAAGCCGGTCTGGTCCAGCGCGCGGATACGCCAGGGCTGGTTGGGGCCGCGCGGCTTTTCCACCTCGCCGATAGTGACCTCGAAGGTCATCACCTGGCCGTCGATGGCGTTGGCGACCGTGGCCGGCGTGCGCCGTACGATCGAGTGGGGCTTCAGGAACAGCACATCTCGGACCACCGGGCCGGCCAGTTTCTCCAGCAAGGGCGCCACGCGCGGGCCCACCCCCTTCAGCGAGGTGATGGGCGCATAGAGCGGGAACAGAATCTCGGGCCGCATCATTCGAGCATAGCCGACTGGCGCTGGGGCGCCGCGCGCTCTATATCCGCGACCTCTCGATGACAGACATGGACGATGCACGGCTGAAGAAGCTGAAGTTCCGCGCGTGGCGCAGGGGCTTCCGGGAAGCGGACCTCATCCTGGGGCCGTTCGCGGACAGGCACGTCTCGCAGTTCTCGCCGACCGAGCTCGACTGGTTCGAGGTGCTGCTCGATCAGCCTGACCAGGACGTCTATGCCTGGATCGTCGGCACGCTGCCGACGCCGGCCGATTTCGACGGCGAAATCATGAACCGGATCAAGGTGTTCCGCCTGGAGGTTCACGCGGCCAGGGGCGACGATCGTGGCGGCTGACGGCTCGCGACCCGTGACCGCCGCCGAAATGCGCCGGGTCTCAGACGATCCCGGCCGCCTGGACCTGGTCGGCGCGCCGGAGGGCTTCGACGCCCTGGTGATGGCCGACATCGTCAAGGCCCGCAAAGGCCTGTCGGTATTCGTGGCCCGCGACGGGGCCCGGCTCTCGGCCTTCGCCGACGCCTTCCGGTTCTTTGCACCGGGCGTCCAGGTGCTGACCTTCCCTGCGTGGGATTGCCTGCCCTACGACCGTATCGGCCCCTCGGCCGGTGTCGCGGCCCAGCGGATGATCACCCTCTGGCGGCTGGCCGGCGGCATGGACGCCAAGACGCCCGTGCTGCTGATCACCACCGTGCCGGCGCTTGTGCAGCGTGTGCCGCCCAAGAGCGCCGTCCACAGCGCCAGCTATTCCGCCAAGGTCGGCGACACGGTGGAGGTCGCCGACCTCGAGGCCTATTTCGCGGTCAACGGCTACCAGCGCGCGTCCACTGTCTCGGAGCGCGGCGAGTTCGCCATCCGCGGCGGGGTGATCGACGTCTACCCGCCCTCGGCCGAGGAGCCGGTCCGCCTCGACCTCTTCGGCGACACGCTGGAATCGATCCGCGCCTTCGATCCGGAGACCCAGCGCTCGACCCGGAAGCTCGACGCGGTGAACCTGCTCCCGGTCAGCGAGGCGCTGCTGGACAAGGACTCGATCTCCCGCTTCCGCTCGGCCTATCTGGAGGCCTTCGGGGCGGCTGGCGACGATCCGCTCTACGCCACCGTTTCCGAGGGTGGCCGGCGCGCCGGAATGGAGCACTGGCTGCCGCTCTTCTACGCCAGGCTGGAGACGCTGTTCGACTACCTGCCGGCCGATGCGCTGGTGGCGCTGGACCACCTGTCGCGCGAAGCCCGCGACGAACGGCTGGCGCTGCTGGCCGACGCCTACGAGGCCCGCGCCCAGACGGAGCGCCGCATCCACTACCACCCGCTGGAGCCGCACCGACTCTACCTCACCGCAGACGAGTGGCAGGACCAGCTCGCCCGGCGCGCCACACGGCGGTTCTCGTCGTTCAACGAGGCCGACGGCGAGACGGTCATCGACATGGGCGCGCGGGCCGGACGCAGCTTCGCGCCGGAGCGCCAGAAGGACAGCGTCAACCTGTTCGAGGCGACCGCCGATCACGCCAAGGCCCTGGCGACGCAGGGAAAGCGCGTGCTCTTCGCCTCCTGGTCGGACGGGTCTTCAGACCGGCTGGGCTCCATGCTGGCCGACCACGGGCTGACGAACATCAGCCTGGCGCCCTATTGGGACGCGGCGAAGGCGGCCGATCCGAAGATCCCGCAGCGCGTGGTCCTGCCGCTGGAGGCCGGGTTCGAGACCGACAGCCTGGCGGTGATCTCCGAGACCGACATCCTGGGCGACCGGCTGTCGCGGCCGCGGCGCAAGCGGCGGGCCTCGAACTTCCTGGCGGAGGCCTCGTCGCTGACGCCCGGCGACCTGGTGGTGCACATCGACCATGGCATCGGCCGCTACGAGGGCCTGAAGACCCTCGACGTCCAGGGCGCGCCGCATGACACCCTGGAACTGCACTACGGCGGGGAGGCCAAGCTCTACCTGCCGGTGGAGAACATCGACCTCCTGACCCGCTATGGCGCCGAGACCGAGGGCGTGGTCCTCGATCGGCTGGGCGGCGCGGCCTGGCAGGCCCGCAAGGCCCGCGCCAAGACCCGCCTGCGCGAGATGGCCGAGGGCCTGATCCGCATCGCCGCCGAGCGCGCCATGCGCGTCACCGACGCCATTGACCCGCCGCACGGCGTCTTCGACGAGTTCTGCGCCCGCTTCCCCTACGAGGAAACCGAGGACCAGCTCACCGCCATCCACGACGTGCTGGAGGACCTGGGCGCGGGCAAGCCGATGGACCGGCTGATCTGCGGCGACGTGGGCTTCGGCAAGACCGAAGTGGCGCTCCGGGCCGCCTTCGTAGTGGCCATGAGCGGCCAGCAGGTGGCGGTCGTGGCGCCCACGACCCTGCTCGCCCGCCAGCACTACAAGACCTTCACCGAGCGCTTCGAGGGCTGGCCGGTGAAGGTGCGCCGCCTGTCGCGCCTGGTCCCCGCCAAGGAGGCTGCCGAGACCCGCGAGGCGCTGAAGAACGGCGAGGTGGAGATCATCGTCGGCACCCACGCGGTGCTGTCCAAGCAGGTCGGCTTTCGCGACCTCGGCCTGGTGATCGTCGACGAGGAGCAGCACTTTGGCGTGAAGGCGAAGGAGAAGCTCAAGGAGCTTCGCGCCGACGTGCACATGCTGACGCTCACCGCCACGCCGATCCCGCGCACCCTGCAGATGTCGCTCTCGGGCCTGCGCGAGATGTCGATCATCGCCACCCCGCCGGTCGACCGCCTGGCGGTGCGCACCTACATCACGCCATGGGATGCCGTGGTCATCCGCGAGGCGCTGCTACGCGAGAAGTACCGCGGCGGCCAGGCCTACTACGTTGCGCCGCGTATCTCCGACCTGCCGCAACTGGAGCGGTTCCTGCGCGAGCAGGTGCCGGAGGTGAAGTTCCTGGTGGGCCACGGCCAGATGCCCCCGACCCAGCTCGAGGAGGTGATGGGCGCCTTCTACGACGGCGAGTACGACGTGCTGCTCTCGACCACGATCGTGGAGAGCGGCCTCGACATCCCGACCGCCAACACCCTGATCATCCACCGCGCCGACATGTTCGGCCTCAGCCAACTCTATCAGTTGCGCGGGCGGGTCGGCCGTTCCAAGAGCCGCGCCTACGCCTATCTGACCACCCCCGCCGAGAAGCAGATCACGCTCTCGGCCGAGAAGCGGCTGAAGGTGCTGCAGTCGCTCGACAGCCTGGGCGCCGGCTTCCAGCTGGCCAGCCACGACCTCGATATTCGAGGCGGCGGCAACCTGCTGGGCGAGGAACAGTCCGGCCACATCCGCGAGATCGGCGTCGAGCTTTACCAGCAGATGCTGGAGGACGCCGTCAACGAACTGAAGACCCGCGCCGGCGCCGAGGGTCTGGACAACGACCGGGGCTGGTCGCCGCAGATCAACACCGGCGCGGCCGTGCTGATCCCCGAGGAATACGTCCCCGACCTCAACGTGCGCCTGTCGCTCTATCGCCGCCTGTCGGACGCCGAGAAGGCGCAGGACCGTGAGGCGCTGGCCGCCGAGCTCATCGACCGCTTCGGCCCACTGCCGCCGGAAGCCGGCCAGCTGCTCAAGGTCGTGGCCATCAAGGGGCTCTGCCGCGAGGCCAATGTGTCGAAGATCGACGTCGGGCCCAAGGGCGCGGTCGTCACCTTCCGTGGCGACGAGTTCAAGAACGGCCTGGGGCTGGTCCAGTTCGTCCAGAAGAACCAGGTCGCCTGGCGGATTCGTCCCGATCAGAAGGTCGTTGTGAAGGGCGAATGGGAAACGCCGGAGCAGCGCCTCAACGCCGCCGAGAAGGTGCTGACCGAACTGGCCAAGCTGGCGGCGGCCGAGAGCCTTAGAATCACCTGACCCGATCAAAAAGATTCTAATTCAAAATTTTAGAGCGGCTTATGTGCGCCGCTTATGTAACCGCCTGTGGCATTCGGACCTTTAGCGCCACGAGGCGGGCGCGAACCTCCTCGGCCAGGTCGGTGGGCAGCGGCACCGGGAAGGTCGCCAACTGCTGGCCCATGCCCTTGGCGTTGGGGTCGGTGCGCATGCCAGAGGTCTGGCCGCCCCGCAGGGCGTTGTAGAGCGTGAAGTTGACGCCGTGGAAGCCGGGCATGTCGAAGCGGGCGACCTTGCGGTTCGCCGGATCGGCGAAGACGTGTTCATACCAGTCCGCGATGGCGGCCTCGGTTAGGGCGGCGCGCAGGTAGGGCAGGTATTTCGGCTCACGGGCGATCACCCCCAGATTGAACATGTCGCCCTTGTCGCCGCTGCGGGTCCAGGCCAGGCCGAGCAGGGGCGCGGAGTCGGTCAGCGTGGCGGGATCAGGCGCCGCCGGCCCGCCGGGGCGCTCCAGCGTCTTCGGATCAAAGCCGCCGCCGGTGGCGATGGGCACGATTTCGGTCTCGCCATCCAGGGTGACGCTCACCTGCACCTGGTCCTTTTCCAGCAGGAAGGAAAAGAGGCTGAGCACGGGAGCCGCAGCCGAGGGCCCCAGGCCCGCGCTACCCTGCGACATGGTTGTGGCGATCGAGCGCGCCTCCAGCCCGAACATGTCGGCCGCCCGTCGCTCAGGGTGGCGCACCACCATGCGCACGATGGTTTCGCGGGTCGGATAGCTGACGCCGTGGGCGCCGTAGGTCGATTCCGCGCCCAGTACTTCGATGAGGGTGTCCGACCAGTCGGGCAGGTTCCAGCTGCGCAGGATGGTTCGGGTGCGCGCCAGCATGGCCTCGCCCGTCCGCTGGGCCTTCTCGGCCGAATCCAGCCCGAAGACCGCGAAGATCGCCGTCGATCGCCAGCCATCCTCGAAGGTGGCGGAGACCTTGTAGGTCGAGGTCGGAGGGCGACCCTTGACGTTCGAGACCTTCACCCGGTGTTCGCCGACCTGTTCCACCGTCGCGCCGCCGAAATCGCAGGCCACGTCGGGGACCATGTAGGCCTGCGGGTCCTGGACCTCATAGATCAGCTGCTCGCTCACCGTGCCGACGCTGACCAGGCCGCCGGTGTTCTTCGGCTTGGTCAGGACGAAGCCTCCGTCGGACCGGCACTCGGCGATCGGGAAGCCGATGTTGTCCCAGCCGTCGACGTCGCGCCAGTCGGTGAAAGTGCCGCCGGTGGCCTGGGCGCCGCATTCCAGCAGGTGGCCAACGGCCGTGCCGCTCGCCAAGGCGTCATAGTCGTCGCGCGTCCAACCGAATTCATGGATCAGGGGGCCAAGCGCCAGGGCGCTGTCCACCACGCGGCCGGTGATGACGATGTCTGCGCCCTTGGCCAGGGCGGCGGCGATCGGGAAGGCGCCGAGATAGGCGTTAGCGCTGGTCACCTTCTGCGGAAAAACCTCGCCGCTATACATCTCCTTCAACGATCGCAGGCCATCGATCTGCGGGCGCAGGTCGTCGCCCTCGACCACGGCGATCCTCGGGTTCAGGCCCAGCGCCGCGGCGGCCTTGCGCAGAGACTCCGCGCTGCCCCGGGGATTGAGCCCGCCGGCGTTGGTGACGATCTTGATGCCCTGCGACAGAATCGCCGCGAGGTTCGGGCCCACGTGGGTTTCGGCAAGATAGGGCGAAAATCCCGTCTCCGGCCTGGCCATCTGGTCGGCGGCCAGCCAGGCCATCACGCCCTCGGCCAGATACTCCAGGACGATGTAGTCGATGTCCCCCTCGGCGATCATCTGCTGCATGCCGATCATGCTGTCGTTCACGAAGCCCGTGCCCGCCCCGATCTTCACAATGCGGTCCGACATGCGGTCCTCCCCTTTTTCTTCATCGTGACGCGCAGACGCACCGGCCCCCGGGGCGCTGTCCGCCGGGAGCCGCTGCGGCCTTGCGCTTGGGCTCTCTCAGGCCGGCAGGTCCAGCTGATAAACGCGCGCTGCGTTCGAGCTCAGAATCTTGGCGCGTTCTTCAAACGTCAGCTCCGCCAAGCCATCGCGGAACTGCTCCAGCGGGCCGGGGTAGAGGCAGGTGGGGTGCGGAAAATCGGTTTCGAACATGCAGTTGTCGACGCCCAGCTTGCGGATGACATCCGCCACGCCTTTGTTCTCGAACCAGAAGCACGCGAAGATCTGCCGGCGGAAGTACTCGATGGGCGACATCGACAGGTTGGCGCGGCCTTCGGCGCCGTTCTCGCGCAGGGCGTATTCCAGGCCTTCGAGCAGGAAGGGAATCCAGCCGATGCCGCTTTCCACAGAGACGAACTTCAGCTTGGGGAAGCGCTCCAGCAGGCCGGAGACGATCAGGTTGGACATCACCCGGGCGTTACTCATGAACATCATGGTGCCGCCGATGGTCAGTTTCTTGCTGGGCGACAGCGAGGGCCAGGGCGTGTCGCCATACCAGCTCATGGACGCGTCGCTGGCGCCGATGTGGAAATTGATCGGCAGGCCGCGATCGCTGCAGAGCTCCCACAATGGGGACCAGTAGTCGCCGCTCAAGTCCTGCATCCCGTGGGTGTGCGGGTCGGAATTGATATTCACGCCGCGCATGCCCATCGCGGCGCAGCGCTCGGCTTCCTTCAGCGTCAGCTTGATGTCCCACCAGGGCAACAGCGCCATCGGCAGTAGCCGATTGCCGGATTCGCGCTGCATCTCAGCCATGGCGTCGTTGTAGATCTGGGTGGAGATCAGCCGCAGCTCGGGATCGATGGGAGCCGCCTTGGCGCCGGCCATCTCGCCGCGTCCCTGGCCTGCGAAACCCATCACGTTGGGATAGATGACCTGAGCCCAGATGCCGGTCTCGTCCATAACCTGCAGGCGCTCCTTCACCTTCGAGCAACCTGGGTGAACCTCATCAACCTGCCAGTCCGTGAACTCGATCCCGTCGGCCTTGCGGCCGTCGGCATAGATGACGCTGGAGGCCGAGCGGGCGCCCAGCGAGCGGTCGCCGTCGATGGTCCACAGCCAGCTGCCGTCGTTCTGCTTGCGCATCTGCGGCACCCGGTCGGCCCACTTGGACGGCGCGCGCGACGTCCACAGGTCCAGGGGTTCGCTGATGTGGGTGTCCACATCGACAATCTTGATGCCCTTGACCAGCTCCCTGGCGGTCGCGGCGCCGGCGCCCAGTGAGTCGGACATTTCCTTGAATCCCTCGTGGCGATGGTTTCAGAGCAGATGACAGGCGACGTCGCCTAGACGCCCCAGCCCATCTTTCGACCATAGAGCGCCTATGGCGCAGGAAAAGCGCCGATTGGACGATGAAGGCATGCCGCAGAGGGATCTTGCTGCAGGGGCTTCCGACCAGCTGACCCGTGGTGTGGGCCCGGCTCAGGGCCGGCCGCCCCGCCTGGGCGTTATCCTGTCGCCGCGCGCATTGCGCAGGATCGCCAGAAAAGGGAAGGGGTAGATCGACGCCTTGGCGGGGCGTCGCGACGGATCAACTGGCTTTCAGGCGCTGGGCCAGGGCGGCGGCTTCCTCAAGCGCGCGACCAGCGTTCTCCGCGGAGGTCACCTGGGCGACGCCCAGGTCGAAATCGACGACGAAGGGGGTCTTGCCTTCACCGGCCTCGAAGGCGGTGCAGCCGATAACGGCGGCGATGCGTTCGCCGGCCAGGCGGGCGCTGGATATGCTGGTGGCGGGCAAGGCCAGGGCGAAGACCTCCGGGGCGAGGCGCGCGGCGGTGTCTTCCACGCGCACCAGGCGGCTGATCATCGAGCCGATCTGCGGGATAGCGCGGTCGAGGAAGCCCCCGGCGCGGGCGCCGGCCACCTCGGCCTTCTCCGCCACCTTGAGGACGCAGAGGCTGAGCGGCCGGTTGCGGGCCCTTGCCGCCGTCGCCAGGCGGGCCAGGTGGGCGGCGAACAGCTCGCGGGTGAAGAGGCCGGTGGCGGCGTCCATGAGGCCGGAGCCGCGCGCCTGTTCCAGCGCGGAGCGAACCGCCATCTGGCGGCGGTAGCTGCGGGCGAGCTCGACGATGCGCTTGGCGGTTTCGTTCTCGGGCGTCTCGGGCGAGGCCACGTCGGAGAGGCCGCGGTGATAGGCCTCCGAGGTGGTCACGTAGCTGTCCTGGCGCATGTAGAGCAGGGCGGGCGTGTGATAGAGGCGGGTGTTGCGGCGCAGGCCCGCGGCGATCGACAGCGCCTCCTGCGGATTGTCGCCGGCCCACAGCACCACCGAATCGAAGATCCGCTCGTGCAGGTAGTCGAAGGCCGTGTAGGCGGTGAAGGCTCCGACCACGTCGGCGCCGTGGCGCGACAGGGCGTTGGAGAGCGCCAGGAACTGCGGGGCCGGCTCGCCGATTGCCAGGATGCGGAACGGGCTCTGGTCGGGCTCCGGCATCGGCAGCGCGCGGCCACGTTCGCGGAAGGTCTCGGACCGCAGCTCGAACTCTTCCTGGGAGACGGCCATCCGCACCAGCGATTCCAGGCGCATCGCCGCCTGGGCAGGATGCAGCGGGGCCGC
>Ga0307513_10001568_pt1 | contig 32781 bp, 37 predicted proteins | sample 15_EM_MG_FD_202174 | JGI IMG/M metagenome (GOLD analysis project Ga0307513, IMG submission 202174) | Populus trichocarpa ectomycorrhiza microbial communities from riparian zone in the Pacific Northwest, United States - 15_EM | ecosystem: Host-associated > Plants > Roots > Unclassified | place... | reverse complement strand
GTTGATTCTTTGTATGCTAAGGTCAGGATGCGTGCGTTTCCTGTTTCTGTTTAACAACTGATGATGCTCCCGTTTTGCAGACGGTCAAGATTGCTTAGATCCATGGTGTACTCTTATACAATATAATCGTTTTTCTATCACAACACGTCTCTCATACCACCTCCGAGGTTCGGTATCCGTGGTCTAATGGAACCGGGAAAATCATTGCGAACCATATCAACGGAGAGCCTGAGGAACCTCGTGCGTACAAGTTTCTTCTTGGGTCATCTTAGATGCGTTTAGATCAATCTTCTAACGACTCGGTTTCAGACCCGACACAGATCTAACGACCGCTGAAAGTCATTACCCTGCACAGGCCACATTCTCCTTTACTGTGTCCGGGATGTAACCAAGAAGGCAATCCCTTACCTGATTGTATCGGGCATTTCGTCTTTCGTTCCCTTCGAATGGGGCCTCCTCCTTCCGTGCCGATCTCAGTGGGTAATTGGTTCGGCCCTTGGGGTTAAATTGCGGTATTGATGACCTGTCGGTCGTTGACAGGAAGTTGGTCGACTTTGCCCCCCTCTCATAGGCATGAAGCTGATCGACTTATTAGTCATGGATGTGGTCCTCGGATCGCCGGGATCCACGAGAAGCTCGTTGAGATATTCCGGTGGAACCCCGCCCACACCACAAAGGAGAAGAAGTGGGAGGCTTCTCGTCTCGCCATGAACGGCGCCCACAAGTGGGGCGAGTTCTTGTCATGCGAGAGCCAGTTGAGAAAGCCTCGAGTCTGCTGGTTCACGCCTCTGCTCTCGCCACCGTTGAAGTTCTCGAGGGCTTCGACCCGGCAGAACCTTCGTTTCGTTCACGGTATCTGTGACGTGTATCGGGATGACGAGCCCACAGCCCAACTTCGCGAAGCTGCTCTTCCTTTCCCCGTTCCCATTGATGAGACAAGACGGTTCGATGCCCGTCATACAGCCACAGCGCCTGGTTGAATCAGGAGTTTTTGTGTGTGGAAGCGGGCTTTTCGCCGTTGGTGTCCACCGGGCACACCGTACGACGTCCAGAAGGCCATCTTCGCCGCAGTTCTATTTCGGAACGATCGATTCCCCTCACTTGCGTTCTCGAACAATTGCAGAGAAATGGGTATTTTTGGAGTACCTCACTTCGGTTCTGGATGATTCTCTCAGTCTTTGAGGGGGTGTATCGATCGAGGAAGTGGCGTTCCCCTCTCCTTCGTTGGACGCAGATGCCGATCGCTCGTTCACGGTACCATCCCAAGGAGGCGTTGCGGCTGTGTAACCCACGCGTTACCCACGCGCTGGATGTCACCGTTCTTGGGACGGAGATCTATGCCCCTGAATAGGCCAGGGTTCCATTGGCTGCTCTAAGGGGAGAGCACCTTTGATATTTTCTTGACGGGCGGTGCACTGGCGGGTCGCACTCCCTAGTCTGTCTCGCTTTGCATTCAAGTGCCATCTGATCATTTTTTGCTTCATTTTCTATTTCTCTCTTTTGGTTTCTGCTCGAGAGCTTTCTCTTCGAGCGCATCACCGCGTGCGCGGGCATCCTCCATGGTTTAATATGCACAGCCATTCGGAACCTGCCGAGAAACCCGGTACCCCGAGCGGAGGGGGGCATGACTCGTGCGAGATATACAGGATATGTTTCTATAGCATATCAAGGTGACCTCAAAAGCCTCATTCCCTTCCAACGGTAAACTGCCAGTTTGCCGTCTGGGTCAATGGGTTCAATGGGATCATCTGTGGCGTACTCAATTCCCACCAAATGCTTCCGATGAATATGATTGCAGCGGGGTCAGCCGATCCCACCATCTTTTCTGTATGCCTATCACCATGTTCGACGACACGAAGACGATCTCCCATTTGACTGTCTCTATTGGTGTTACCGTTTCCATTATCGCACTCGGGAGGTACCTCAAGTCCCGGGGTTCCCGTAACAAGTCCAAGCTCCCATATCCACCAGGACCAAAAGGCTTGCCGTTGATTGGGAACATTTTGGACCTCCCTCGCGACGTACCAGTATGGGAAGGGTTTGCGAAGATGGCTGAAACGTACCGTACGTTAATCGTCTTCGCGATTGGGTGGAGGACTTATCAAACCTTCGCACAGAGACCGGTGTCGTGTATTTTAACATGTTCGGCACGGATCTAGTGGTTCTGAACTCAAGCAAGGTCATCACAGATTTGATGGATAAGAGGTCGGCGATTTACTCGGACAAGGTGAGCTGTCACTGCGTGCCACGTTTTATCGGCCTGGGCTGGCGTGACTGTGCATTCAAGTACTCATCCCCCGCAACAGCCTCGATCACCAACAGTGGAGCTGATCGGCTTAGACAAATGGGGATTTTCGGCATTCGAGTACGGCGACAGATGGAGGACATACCGTCGACTCTTCCATGAATTCTTCAATATCGCGACCGTGGATAGGTACGATGAAGACCAGAGGAAAGCAGCTTCGAGGCTTTTGAAGAACTTGAGCGAGAATCCGGCAGATTTCGACCACCACATTCGGCTAGCCACGGGATCCCTTGCCCTCTCAATTACATATGGTATCCAGGTGGACTCCCCGAAAAATATCTACTTCCACACAGCTGAGGAAGCCCTTGAAGCTGCCCAGCCCATTATGGTTCCTGGAGCATTCCCGGTCGAATTCATACCTTTTCGTGAATTCTCCTCGCCACAACAATTTCTCTGACATGACACTAAACCCTCTGGATAGTTCGTCATGTTCCGTCTTGGCTCCCTGGTGGCGGTTCTCGCGACTTCGGAGAACGTGTTAACAAATCTGTAATGGATAGTATAACGTTGCCCATGCAATACGTCACAGGACAACTCAAGGTACGCTCACTCTGTGCGTGTGAGGATGTGACGTTTAAATTGGACAGGCCGGTCATGAAAGTGGTGGCTCCCTAGCCACTGTTTGTTTAGACGATCTGGAGAACCTTAAAAAACAGGGCGTTAATGAGGAAGTAATCAGGAATGTTGCAGGGTTCGTGTACCTAGGTAAGCCTGCATTCTCCTGTACACAGCTAGATATTGACCTCACGGTGTGTGTAGCAATGGCTGATACTGTTTGTATCTACAAGCTCTGTGAAAATGGTCTCCGGTCTCACGAGGTTGACTTAGACGAATGCGGTCCTGGTCACGTTCTTCCTGGCGATGGCCCGTAACACCCACGTCATGAAGAAAGCGCAAAAGCAATTAGACGATGTACTTGGTGGGGAGAGGCTACCCGAGCATTCGGATATGGGTAAATTTCCCTACATTAGTGCGATCATAAAGGAAACCCTTCGGTGGTCTCCCCCACTTCCTGTCGGCTTGTCTCACCGCTTGATGGAGGATGATGTCTACAAAGGGATGTTTATTCCTGCAGGGTCGACAGTGATGGAAAACATCTGGTCGGTTCGTCGCTTTCAACCGAGACCAAGCGGTTCCTGATGTGTTGGCCAGGGGGATATGTCATGATGAGAAGGTGTATCCAGACCCAGAAACGTTCAATCCAGACAGATTCCTCGACAAGGATGGAAATATCGATCCGTCAGTCGAGGATCCTGAAGTGAGGATCTTTGGCAGCGGGAGGAGGTCAGGCATACGCTACGACCTACCATTGCACTACGTTGAATGTCATGACTTAGGATTTGTCCCGGGAGACACTTCGGCCTTCGAAATTTGCACCTTACAGTTGCCAGCGTGCTCGCTGCATTTGACATTCTCCCCCCTGTCGATGAGAATGGGCGTCCACAACCACCTCCGCCAGCATTCAAATACGCACTAGTACGGTCAGTGAGATGTTATCTCCTCATGTCGAGTACGTGCTGATTGTGCTTTGTCACACAGGCATCCGTTGCCATTCAACTGGATTGTGAGACCTCGGTCCGAGAAGGCTCTTGATTTCGTGAAGGATCAGTACGCTCACTACTGGCAGTAAGAAGCGGAATCTTAACATTCTCCATCACCTTCGCGCATATCTCCAATTCCAATCTGTGTTCTTTCCAAGTATCAGGACTGCAATTTTGCCAACTTCATGCGGCATGACCTACAGGATATGCGAGATGCTTTTCTGCAAGATGGTACTTCTGCGGGTCATTTGTATAACCTGAGTTGGTTACGCGCGACACGCAATGCCTTGAAGGCGTCACAGGAGCCTGAAATCACGCACGCTCTGTGGTGCCGATGAACGACTCGGCCGGAATCTCAGATCTCGGGGTTGGTCCTCTTCTCTTACCCACGAGATCTTTTTTTTCAAGCGCATTATCGTGGGCGCGGGTATCCTCCATGTGTGTCGTTTGTCGCAACACACAATGAATCACCAGGTTGTGTGGTATTTTCGGGGACCCACTGCTACTTACCGGCCATCTAGCGTGAGGGATGGTGATTATATGTGTTGGGCGGGCGGCGTTCTGCTACACGCATGGTGTCGAATGTGTGGTGCTATTTAATATACACGGCCGCTTGAAATCCGCCGGCAGACCCGGTGCTGCCGAACGGAGGGGGGCACGACTGTGAAATATACAAGGTGCGTTTCTATAGCACATCAACGTGACCTCAAAAGCCTCATTTTCTCCCGACGGTGAACTGTCAGTTCGCCGTCTGAGCCAACAGGTTCAATAGGGTCATCTGGCGCATTCATTTCAATTCCCAGCAAATGCTTCCGACGAATATAATCACAGCGAGGTCCGCCGGCCACGTCCTCTCTTCTGTGCATCCATCATCATGTTTGATGACGGGAATACGCTCTCCCATTTGGCTGTCCCTGTCGGTGTTACCGTCTCCATCATCGCACTCGTGAGGTACCTCAAGTCTCGAGATTCCCTAAACAAGTCCGGGCTCCCATATCCACCAGGACCAAAAGGCTTGCCGCTGATTGGGAACGTTTTGGATCTGCCACGTGGCATACCAGTATGGGAGGGGTTTGCGAAGATGGCCGAAATGTACCGTACGTTAATCGTCTTCGCGATTGGGGGGACTTATCGAACCTTCGCACAGAGACGGGTGTTGTGTATTTTAACATGTTCGGAACGGATCTCGTGGTTCTGAATTCAAGCGAGGCCATCGCGGATTTGATGGATAAGAGGTCGGCGATTTACTCGGACAAGGTAAGTTGTCACTGCGTGCCACGTCTGTTCGTCCTGGGCTAGCGTGACCGCGCATTAATCCTCTGCAACAGTCTCAATCACCAACAGTGGAACTGATTGGCCTGAACAAGTGGGCTTTTACGGCGTTCGAATACGGCGAAAGGTGGAGGACGCACCGTCGGCTCTTCCACGAGTTCTTCAGTATCGCGACCGTGGACAGGTACGACGAAGACCAGAGGAAGGCGGCTTCGAGGCTTTTGAAGAACTTGAGCGAGAATCCGGCAGATTTCGACCACCACATTCGGCTAGCCACGGGATCCCTTGCCCTCTCAATTACGTATGACATCCGAGTGGACTCCCCGAATAATGTCTACTTTCACACGGCTGAGGGAGCGCTTGAAACCGCCCAACCTGTTCTGGTTCCCGGAGCATTCCCGGTCGAATTCTTCCCTTTTCGTGAATTCTCTCCGCCACAACTTCTCTGAAATAACACTAAACCCTCTGGATAGTTCGTTATTTCCCATCTTGGCTCCCTGGCGGTGGTGCTCGCGACTTCGGAGAACGTGTTTATAAAGCCGCAGTGGACAGTATAACGATGCCCCTGGAATATGTCACAGGACAACTAAAGGTACGTTCGCCCTGTGCGTTTGAGAATGTGACGTCTAAACCAAACAGGCCGGCAAAGGAAGTGGTAACTCCCTGGCCGCGGTTTGTTTAGAGAATCTGGAGAACCTTAAAGAACAGGGCGTGGATGAGGAAGTGATCAGGAACGTTGCAGGACTGGTATACCTAGGTAAGCTCACGTTTTCCTGTACACAGATAGATATTGACCTCACGATGTGTGCAGCAATGGCTGATACTGTTTGTATCCGCGAGCTCTATGAAAATGGTATTCGATCTCACGAGGTTGGCATAGACGAACACGGTCCTGGCCACATTCTTCCTGGCGATGGCCCGTAACACCCACGTCATGAAGAAAGCGCAAAAGCAGTTAGACGATGTACTTGGTGGGGAGAGGCTACCTGAACATTCGGATATGGACAAGTTTCCCTACATCAGTGCGATCATAAAGGAAACGTTTCGATGGTCCCCTCCACTTCCAATCGGCATGCCCCACCGCCTGATGGAAGATGATGTCTATAATGGGATGTTTATTCCTGCAGGGTCAACGGTGATGGAAAACATCTGGTTAGTTCATCGCTTTCAATCGAGACCAAGCGGCTCCTGATGTGTTGGCCAGGGGGATATGTCATGATGAGAAGGTGTATCCAGACCCAGAAACGTTTAACCCAGACAGATTCCTCGACAAGGATGGAAGTATTGATCCGTCAGTCGAGGATCCTGGAGCGAGGATCTTTGGCAGTGGAAGGAGGTCAGGCATACGCTACGACCTAACATTGCACTACGTTGAATGTCATGACTTAGGATTTGTCCCGGGAGACATTTTGGGCTTCGAAACTTGCACCTTACAGTTGCCAGCGTGCTCGCTGCATTTGACATTCTCCCCCCTGTCGACGAGAATGGGCATCCACAACCACCTCCACCAGCGTTCAAATACTCACTAGTACGGTCAGTAAGACGTTGTCCCTTCGTGTTGAGTATGTGTTGATTGTGTTTTGTCACGCACAGGCATCCGTTGCCATTCAACTGTATTGTGAGACCTCGGTCCGAGAAGGCTCTCGATTTCGTGAAGGATCAGTACGCTCACTACTGGCAGTAAGAAATGGAATCTTAACATTTTCCATCTCCTTCGCGCATATCTCCAATTTCAATCTGTGTTCCTTCCAAGTATCAGGACCGCAGTTTTGTCAACTTCATGCGGCATGACTTGTGAGATATTTCTGTATGACCGGGAGACGCTCTCGTGACGGTAGTCCTCTATGCTCCTGCGACAACGGTCGTCCAGATGACCGCTTCCGTTCCGTTAATGCAATCAGCACACGGGTGAATAACCAGGGGGACAGTCTCACCAACGAAGGGCTGTTATCTGGTAGACGTGATCTTTCCGCTGCACAAAAGCGGTCGGTGCTGCGTGTGGCAAACATTTATGCACAACAGACAGACCCTGCAACCAAGTCCGAGAGCCCTCGTCCGATAAGGACTCACACTACGAGGTCACGGTCGTGGCGACCTTCGTCAACGATATATTGCACCATCCGGTTCGAGAACTACTTCCGGCCGCTACCCATGTTCACCTGGCGGGAGCGCTTGCGCTGACACTTACCGCAGCAACTTGTCATACGTTTTCGTTGTTCACAGAATCCCGAACAGCAACCTGCAGCTCGAACGGACTCTTAAATTCCAGTTAACAGGGGGCCGTGTCACTCCTGCAGGTGCTTTCTCGCCGAAGAGCTGCAGGGAGGATCCAATAGTGTGGACAAGCGTAATCAAGACCTGCTACGTGCCCCGTTCGGAACTGCTGCTTACCGCTGTGGAGGATTCGAATCCCCTAGAGTTTCAGCCACAGGTATCCTACCTTCCCCGACAAATGTCCCACAGACACAGACCCCTCCGTTGTCGGGTTTGTGTTCACTTGGATGTTCCCCACTCTCTAACCACTGAAAAGAAGCCGAGAATTATCCTTCATGGGAGAGCACGGTTGAGCAATCAGATCTCAGAGTTCATGTTCAAACCTACGTAATACCTAACCACGCCTCTATCAAATAATTAAGACATCTTTCGTCGTCGCTTGCTCGAAATCACTCTGTGAATAGCCCCCATAGTATCCCCGCTCGGTTCTTGTTCTCGCTAGCTCGGTTGATTTCACGGCTTTACCGCCCTTTTAAAGTCATCAACGGCTACCAGAAACTGATTTGCAGGTTTCCTGGACGGCAATGGCAAAAATGGGACTGGGTACAGCTTTCGGGTTGTTTCGTCGACATACTATTGCCGGATATTAGCGCAGTAGAGGGTCGCGAGTGGGAAGGAAACACGTACGTTGCGCTTGATGCACATTCCACCTCCCGAGGGGCTGTTCTGAAGATTAGCGTGGGGATCGAGCGCGTGGCCATGGGTAACAACGTACCCAATGTGCGAGCAATGAACACTGGGGCGGTATTTGATCATGCCTGAAGATGGATGAGCACTGCACATGAACACCGATGACCGGTTTTGATGCCACCTTTATGAATGTATCTACACATGGCTGTGTATGAAACGTGGTTTCGTGAGCGCTGAAAATTGCCAGGGCGAAGATAAAATAGCTCACCGCTATCACCACCCCATTCATAAACCTTCCCCAGCGGTGTTTTGTGATAGATGTAATCGATGCACGCTTGAGTAGACTCATACTGCTGGTCAGCACCGTGACAGTGAAGTTCGTGCTCTTGGCAAACATCTATAGCTGCCCTAAGGTGCTTGAGGTCATCGACGTCACCGGGCTTATCAGCTATCGACCCAAGTTCCTCGACTAGTTGCGGTTTGAGGAATGGTTCGAGGTAGTCAATCGTCCACTGGAGGCGGCGGAAGGTGATGTCGTACTGCGCGATCAACCCAGACTCATTGTCAAATAGGAACCACACTGTAGTCTCGAGGTGAGAAAACTTTGAATTCGTTCTCTGAAATCATGCCGTACCATCGATCTGAAGAGGGACCGTGACAGGACCCCAATCAAAGTTTCGGAGGCTGCTGAACGAGATAACAGGCGGGTTGATCGCTAATTCGCTGCATTGAATATATAGATCAGTCACCACGGAGGAGGATGTGTAAGAGGTGAACGACGAACGTGATTGTCGCGTTCCTGGGAACTCCAAGGAGCCTCGTGGTATTGGTATTCCCAACAGAAGAAAACAACCCAAAGATATACTATGCGACTCATGGTGTGAGAAATTGCCACGTAAATGACAGAACCAGTGTGAACCTCGGTATTCAGCTCTCTGCCTTCGTACGAATTCGTGACTAGTTCTCGGGGTCAATAATACGGCCATGTGTCGAGGTGGATACCAACACACCATCGACCCTTCCTATGACTGTGGACATCGGTGTCGAGAAAATCGTTGAGCCCCATGGAAACAACGTAGGTAGCGGACATACCATCAGGCGTAAATCCAGTGTAGTTGACCTGGGCACTATTCTTCGATCAGACATGAGGCCATTGGGTGATAACAACCAACAACGCACGCAACCTCGTTTATGCGGGGCCAAGTAAAGTCACTAGAGAACTGGGTGATCGCCGCCAGCATTTCCTGTGCTGTTATTGCGGAGTAGGCGGCGTGGATATGTACAATAAGAGAGAAAACAGCGAGTAAGAGGTGGCCGGCCATGGTTAGGGAGAGGCGAACGGAGTGAGGGAAAGCTCTTCTGTAGGTGGAGTATTTGAGGCATGCCAGACATCCTGATCAAGCGACCGATCGGACGGGCGTGTTCGTATGCATGATGCGCGCCTACGATTAGCTAAGGAAAGATTCCAGATCAGAGGGCTTGGAACGAACCTGGATACGCGCTCAGTTCGGCCACGGGCCCGCGCTACCAAAGGACTCTCGTCCTGTCCGGTTGAACACAATCGCTCCAAACTTTCCGGGTAACGCTGGTTTACACCACACCCGGGACTCCTAGACCTTGAGTCAAGCGCTTTGCGTAACTTGGCGCTGTGCGCATTTCAGTTCTGTCCCTGTGCGCGCGGTAGTCGTATTTCCTACACCAGAAAATCATTCCCGACCCCTCCGTACCTCCCGACCACAACCAGAACTGACAACAGCCACAGTTTGTTCGGGGATCACAGTCCGGCCGCCCCGGGGATCAACCAGGAAAGCTTATGCGAACCTACTCGCAGATACGCCTGGGGTTTGCGCTAACACATTCGTCAGGTCAGACATAGTGGATGCTCACCCCAAACCCGCGATATCGCGCTTGGATTAAATTGTACTGTGCCGGCGGCCGTGATATAGGATGTAGAAGGCAGATTATGCATATTCCCTGCGCACTAGGAGGTAACGAAGCAACGTGGTTGTGGCCGGAGGGGACAGGGGACCATGAATATGCCGTTCGTAGCTCGAATAGGCGCTTTCGTCGTCCGTACCAAGATATCCAGTGGTGAGGAGCGTAAAAGACTTCCGAGATGAGCAGCTCCAACAATCGCGCTATTCTTCTGCTGATGAAAATGCTACGGTATACTCAACCACTGGTTCATCTTCTCCCAAATTGATTCTATCTCTCTTTTCCACTCCTCCCTCTTATCCCGTACGCATTCCTCACAAAGCCCCAACTCCGTCCAATCAATATCGCAAATCTTCTGCAATGCTTCGATCGGTGCGCTTACTCCTCCAGTTGGATCCGACAATGCGGGACCTATGACCGAAGTCATCCAATGTTCAGCAAGCGCGTCTGTGCATGCCATATGACCGGCAGTTGAAACCGTGAAGAGGATAGGAGTGAAATGGGAAACGAGTTGCGATTGGAGGTGCTGGGAGGTCCTGATTAGCTCCGGATGAGAGGAGAGGATTGGATGAATCTCAGGAGGTTCGGAGGAGTCATCCACGCCGACGTTTGTATGAGTGATTAATCCATAGTATAATGTCCTCTGGATCTATACCGTGGCGTATAGCGGAGAGGTTATGGGTGGTGTGGATACCCGAATCATACGAACAGAAACAGCAGGAAGGTTAAGGCACAGCAGAACCAGGTGATCAAGTGGTTCATCACGTACGGGTTTCACATCATGTTCAATAGCGAGGACTAATGCCTCTTCCGACTGCCCGAATTTGTAATATGGTGTTGGTGTGTGCGGGAAGAACGAATTCAAACTCTCCTTCGCGGTATCGTAAATCTCTGGGATGCTGAGTCGTGAAGGGGACGAAAGTGTGAGAACGGAGGAGATGTCTTCAAAGGTTTTGAGTTCTCTGAAAGAAGGATACGTCAGTCCTTGAAGGCGTTCGAGCCGCACGGCCTACTTGGGGAAGCGGAGGAGATCAAATAGAGTGGCGAATTGGCCCGCGTGGACGTTCCATTCGTCCGGGAACCTGTATGAACCATCCTCCATCCTCCGCAGTTTTTCCAATACGGGGGATGCAATCGGAGAGTTCTCGATCTCGAATACCTGGTCTTCGACCACGATTGTGGTCTTGTTTGAGGGGAGAGGGGCCAAGGTAGACGAAGCAAGCTCAGTGAGTCCCATCTGTATAGGTATTTCGAGTACGTCCACTGTACTCATTGGGATCGCGGACGGGAGGATGGACGAGATAAGATTGGATCCGAACTTGGAAACAGTTGATGGACAAGCCCGATCGGATTGGATTCGGGTTTTCGCTTACCCGAGCCAAGGTCTCTCTAACGCGAAGCCCCTTACCGATGCCTGAGTCCAGGCTCTTTCCTTGGTGTCACCCGGAATTCACCCTAGTTGCTGGATGGCACTGCACGAGAGCGCACTCCAGTGTCGAATCACCTCGCTTGTCGCCACCACATAGCTGTATTTCAGGCTCACTAAATCCATTGTATCTTCTATCCCATTTCCGAACCATTTCCCGAAAATAATACCCGCAGGATCTCCACCGGCAACCCATTTCATTTAACCCTCGATATCGCGATTCGAACCAACCTCCCAACATGCCGCAAGAATGGTCCGGAGTTGGCGCCGCAGGCCAGGTGGAGGACGGAGACGGGACTCCAACCACCATAACGCTGGTGTTAAAGACTTCGTGAATGTTGACTCTTTTCGCGCCACTGCGTGGAGAACAGCGGTGACAGCCCTTATCCACGCAATGGGACATAACCCAGATTTTGTCAAATAGCTGCAAACGGAACTACGTGGAGACTGAAGAGGACCACTACAAGCTGGCGCTATCATTCTCTGGTATTTGGCCCACGAAACAACCCCGTCGGTCCCAGTCCCATAGGATGGGTACCCTTCACCTTCAACTCGCTGTTCTGACTTCGGTGCCATTAGCAGCGGGGATGGTACTGTGGGGGTCGGGGTTTTGCTCAAGGGCTGTGCATACACCGCGGGGAGAGAGTCCGCCACAGTTCTTTTTTTTTTTTTTTTTTGAGTTCCGGGTTTAGCCACAGTTCTTGGGAGTTCCCTTCCCGCGAGATAGATGATCCCGGGTAAGCAGATCGTGGAATGAGTGGATGTGGTGGCCGTCTGGAAAAGGGCCACAGCCAACATCATCTATGGCTATAGGTTGGGTGGTTTTGGGGCGAGTGCTGGTGCTCTACAATACAAGCCTTTTACGACCATCACGAGCAACGGCAATGAAGTACTGAAGTTGTTTGCAGACCCCCGCGCCATGTTACACACCCTCCCTCGCCAATAATACATCCCTTGTCGTAAATTCTAGGGGGTGTTACCCGACCCCAAGGAAGTTTTGCGGGTACATATGTACCGGGGGTTATCACTATTTCAGGAGATGATTCGTCTTCATAGCGCTGTACTCGTGACAACCGGTTGACGCCCCCACGGGGGGTGCTGCTGCTTATCTCAGCTTGCCCGAGAACGTAATTGAACATGGTGGACCAACACTGAAATTTTATCTCCACTTGGGCTGGTCTAACCATTCTCTTTCGTGGAAGATAATCGATAACTAGATAACTGGTTGATCATAGCTCCACCTTACGGATCTTCATCTTGGAGGGGCGATCGGTTCTTCCCTAAACAGGCCTGACAAGAGAACGGTTTTCGTGACCCCGTCCTAGTATACTAGATGTAGTCGTCAATACCGCTCGGGTACATTCTGCAGGATCGCTTGCGCTTGCACAAATATATCCTGTGATAGCCACGAGCAAGCCCCAACCAGAAATCGTTCCGATATGAGTTCCAACACGCTCTGAAACGTAGGCCGGGATCCAGTAGTTCATCCACAAGAGGGAAAATCCTGGGAAAGGATGCGAGTCGGAACCGAACCACCCCCGACCCTCATAGGCTGCTATTGGCCAGCTATGAAGGGTGTGCGGCAGCAGTTGGGAAACCTAACGAGCTAGAAGGACGAAAAGGATCGGAGAAGGACGGTGTTCGAGGTCCGGCTGCTTCCACTCACTATCGATGGGTACGCGGTTGACTAAGAGTGGGCCACATAGCGCGAAACTTCCGTAGAGAAGTCCTTGCAAAACGAGTAATGAGCGCGTCGCAGGGCAGTTGATGATCAAACGAGTGAGAATATCGCCCACGTGTCCGACCTGTCCACCCATTCCAGGGGCAGCTGAGTTTGAACGACAAGACCGTGGATCAAGAAGTCTTGGTCTGTCACCCTCAAATTAAACAAAAGCAGTACTTACATCGCCCCCGTGCTCGTCGGGTAAACCAGGGTAAACCATTGTTTGACTCCCAGTGAAAAGGGTGAACCGCATGACGCCATGTTCCATGAGGCCAAGGGCAAGCACCGAACGGAGGGCCTGGAGGGTGGCCCATCATCGCCCATGCACTACCCACAAGACGCCATAATTCCGGGTGATTAAATCTGTTGCCCGCTGAGAATCTAAGGGCCAGGAAACCGTGGATCGAGTGATCCCCACCATTCCGCAACCGTTTTCCAGAGACCGTTTCGCGTTGGGTGCGTCCTTCCCATTGTTTGGACGTGTTTGTGCAATGAATGTTGAGTTTATTCAATTTGTCGATCACACGCGACACGTCCCACGGTTGATTGTGGCGCCCAATGGTCTCACCCGTTTCGCCATCTTTTCGATTCACTTATTCTGTGTGGCCCTGGTGAATTGTTCGGACATGGCTCTCGTTGACTTCTATCAGCTGTCCGTCCTATATAAGCTGCGTCGCCCGAATGCAGACTTTACCCCCGTCCGCTCTCACTGTCTCCCCATGTCGGCCACCACACCACCACCTTTGCCTTCGCCACCGGTCGAGCCCGATCAGGTTCACCTATCTCTTCCACCCTCTGTGCTACCCGAATTCAAGACCCCAGAACGCAGGCGCAGTGGTTCTCGCCCTATGCCGAATATCACTCCCCTCTCCCGTGGTTCATCCATGTGCCAGAAGCAGGAAGGCGATACAGACCGGATCGAGGGGTACGGGCGTGAGGATTATGAAGAATACATCCGCGAAGATCTCCAGAGCCGAATTTTTGTTGATTTCGAAGTCTTCATGAAGTCTGTCCTGCACGCCCCCGACGACTGGAGAACCCGATGGGGACCGACTATCGAGGCTGTCAAGACAGACAAAACGTTCAAGAAACACCACAAGAAGTATATCGAGTGTTGTGCACGCTCTGGCTCGCCGGAGAAGACATTCTACGGCCCCCTAATGAATACCGCGAACGCTGTCCTTAACGTGTTGTCTGGGTCCGGGCTCGATGGAATCTCTTCCAAAGATTCCCAATACTATCACATCAACGACCCGAAAAGACTTCGCGGCGGGGTTATCAACAAGGCTAACCTCTCCCCCGACCTGGTCGTCCTTCACACGGACTGCAGACTCTCCGCCGGAGAAGGGGGCCTCCACTGGGCAAACCCTCTTCACATCCTTGAAGTCAAACCGCATGGCAGCGCGCTGTGTGACGGAAATAATATGCCAAGATTGGTTGTCGACGGTAAGCATGCAACGTGTTCTTCCCGTGTTTAACTATAACTGAGATGGGGAATAGGGATCGATCCGATCTCGAACCACGCCCCACCTCCCGGACGAAATGGATCGAGCATTTCCAGTCCATTTCCAACGCCCACAACCGTTTCCGGGTTAACTTCCGCCTCATCCAACTCCAAAAAACGGCCTGCCGATGGATCGTACCAAATCGCCCAACGGGCTACGAAGAAGTCCAAGACGAAGTCCGCTTCACCCCTAGTGCCCAGCAGCAGTGCGAGCAACTCCACGCCGGGCCCTGAAACCCAATGTCAAGTTGATCCGGCTGTCCAAGTGTGTCGCTACCTCTTAGAAATGTTCTCCGTCCCCCTACTCCGTTCACACGCTACTGTTGGCCTCGTCGATCGCGGTCGCCTCCAGCTCTATCACGCCAACCACTCGGTCATCCTCGTATCCTCTGCCATAGACTTTTTGCAAGGCGATGGAGTTGACATGTTCATCGCAAACATCATCGCTTTCCGCTGTCTTTCACTCAAGCAGAACGGTGTCCTCGACACCCTTGTCCCGAATAATACCGGCCTCGTGAAGAACCCAAATATTCCGCCGGAGAACAAGGTGGTACAGGAAGGAAATCACCTGAATTTCCCAGGAAATGGGTCCCAACCACAATTCTCGGTTACCCTGGGCGGCGTCATCTCCCGCGACCCTGCAGCGATTGGAAGGTCCACAACGGTGCTTAATGCAACGTCTGACCGGTGGCCAAATACCGAGCTAGTCGTCAAGATCAGCTGGCCGGGTTCTTGCCGGGTTCCAGAGACCGATTTCCTCAAGAAGGCCAACGAGGAGGCGGAAAAGACGAATGGAGGGTGGGCCGCCAAGCATCTCCCTCACGTGTTCTATGCCAAAGACGTCGTTTTTGATGAAGAGTCAACTCTCGAGTCGGTCGCACGCTTGTTCGAGAGTGCAGAACTCGTCAATGGAAAGCACGTGTACGAACGGCGTACCCTCCGGGTCATTGTCCAGGAACGGTTGTATCCCCTCAAGTCACTTGGGAACGTGAGGGATATCGGTCAGGTCTTCCTCGATGTTGCATGTAGTACGTGTCTCTCTTTCGCCCCTAGATTGACATCCACTTACTCTTCTTTAGTCCACCGTTGGCTCTACGATCAGCCTGGAATCCTTCATCGCGACCTCAGCCTCAACAACATCATGTGCCGCTTCATTAAGGAGATGAACGCCGAGGGAGAACCGGAGCAGAAAGTCTACGGGGTACTCACCGACTACGATCTTTCGTCATGGAGGAAAGACCTTGGGACCGACTACACAAGAACCTCACAGCAACGGACTGGAACTCCGCCCTACATGGCACAGGAGTTGCTCAAGGGGACGGACACCGCGCACCTGTATAGACATGATGTTGAATCCCTTTTCTACATCATGTTGATGATGGGCGGGCGCCATACGATTGACCGTGCGGGGGGTGGGACCGGCAAGGAGGCGGGTCGACGGGTGGTTATGCGAGCTCAGGGGGAGCTCCCGTATCAAAACTGGTTCGACGCGCCAAACTATGCCATGCTTGGTTTCGCCAAGGCAGCTTTCTTTGCGGACATGCACGCCATTGAGTTGTCCCAACCTTTTGAAGACTTTCGTCCGTGGTTATGGGCCCTTCAAGCGAAGTTTGCAGGAGGGTTCTTACTCAAGTCTTTCTACACGATGCAGAAGGCAATAGGTGAAAAGGCCGGAAGCTCTATAGGTACGGTCAACCAGTTCGACGACGAAACATTGGGAGGTCACATCGACTATTCCTCCATCATCGAGCCAACGAGCCAACTAACAGGAGAGCTTGAAGGTCTCATTATCCGCTACGACCCCACATCACCTCCACTTCCGACTCCAAGGAGTGCGGTCTGAGCCCACACCCGGGTTGGTTCTAGCACGAACAGCACTCCTTTCTCGCCCCCTCACTCTCTTACCACCATATGCACCAATGTTTTTAGTTAAAACCTTTAGCGCAGGCGTTTGTAACATGTAATATCACTCCTTTTGCTTCGGGTACCATTCGGCACATGTATGATCACGCTAATGACAACACTTAAGTTTCGGTTCTACGAAGAGGTATTTCGTCCTGCCAGGCTCTTGTAGCGTTCTGGAGTAGGTGCACCAGAGTCGACGTCCAGTTGTGTTTGCACGCCTGGCTTTCCTCCTCCCTTCTCCGAAGGATGCCCGACATGACGAACGGGGTCCCAATAGTCCTCTTAAAGGGCACTAAACATTCGTTTATTCAAGGGTAACAACATTACGGACAGTCACCTAGTCCAGAACGTCAGTTACAAAGTCGTTGAGAGTCAAGCTTCAACTTCTGTCGATAAGTCCAAAACCCCGGCAGACCCGTTGGAGGTATCCTCAGAGATGATCACCGTGAACCTTCTGACAATCTCCAGGATTGGCTTCCTCCTCTCCTCCGTGTCCCAAACCGTCGCATGGTCCAAGCCAGGGTACCACAACACCTCCAATCCATCTTTCTCCCACCTCAGCCTCTCCTCACCCGTTAAATACTTCCTAACCGCCTTCGCATCGACAATCTGATCTTCCTCAGATAACACCACCACGACCCTTCTTCCCCTATCTAGATCTTCCTTCCACATTATGCACTCGTTCCAGAAGAAGTACCTCCCGAGCGTCCTCGCAATATCGGGATCGCGACTTGCGAAATACCATAGCTGCCATTCGTTGGCACGTTTTGGGGTTCGGTAAAGGAAATTATACGCGACCGATGGGTGGTGCAGAAGGAACGTGATTGGGTCGACAAGAATTGTTGCAGTGACTTGTTGTGAGAGTGTTGGATGCTGCAGAATATAGGAAGCGACGGCGGTGCCGAATGAGTGAGCAACGATAACAACTTGTTCAAGGTTATGTGCCGCGAGGATTTGAGAGATGGAAAGACAGGTAGCTTCCCGATCGAGAGGGGGGCGAGTTATCCGATTGCAGATTGGGAGCATCTAGTGGACAGCGTTAAAGCCAGGAGGGGAAGGGCGGAGGGAACAGTAGTACCTCCACGATGATGATGCCGACGTCGGGATCTTCTTTGGATAGCTCCCGGATGAAAGGAAGGTAGGGTAGTAGTCCAATCTGCGGATCTGTTCGTTAGTCTTCCTTCAAGTCACAGAGGCGTCGGAGGTACCCCTATGCCATGTAGGAATAAAACGGGGGACTTTGTCTCTGAACGATGGGGGCGGTACCAGTATGGCAGAGGGACGGGCGAAGAGTTGGAAAGTAGAGTGAACGGCCGAGGAGGGAAAACGTGAAAAATGCCTCCCGTGTTGTGGTGTTTGAAATTGAGGGCATGGAGGGCCAAGAAGGAGCATGTATCTATAAAAGCGACAAGCTTCCAGGTGAATTGTGAGAACTGTCACATTTCTCGTGATTCGGGGGCATATACTCACCAGGTACCAAATCAAAGGTCTATGGGTTGTGCGGACAGGATCAAGAGTGACACGGATGGGTTTAATCTTTGGATCGTGTCCTGGTATAAGTTTTACCCCTTCACGCTGTTCCATGTCCGTTAGATACTCTTCTACTTCCGACAGAAATTCCTCTCCATCTTCAACAGTCGAAGAGAAGATCGCCCAGTACAACCACTCCACGAAGTTGTCTCGATTCACCGACGACACAGGGAGAAAGTTGAACCAGGCGGAGGGAGCATGAACGCCCTCCGAGCTCAACGGGTTGGTGCATCTCCTGACGAGTTCCTTGCGCTGTTCCCGTGTGAGCACTGGGTGCTCGGCCGGCTATGATCGATCCAGCGTAACGAAGGTTGGTCGGGGCTGGTGCAGGCGATAGGGGAAAATACTGACCTTCTGCAGACGACCCTTCCTTGGAAAATAAATCAAGGCGAAGAAGGCAAGCTCTAGGAGAGCATAAAGTGCTAGCGGGGATGCAAAATCGAGCGTGCCCCTCCAGTATTCCGCGGCAAGGTAGATGAAGCTGAGGGGGGCGACGAGCCTCAAGAGTGCGATAGAAATCCTAATGCCGACGAGCTCGACCAGAGTGGTTCCAATCATTATCTTGAGAGTTCGGCGTCGTCTTCAACGTCCCGACGGCGACTGCGGGGTATCATTCATTCACCCAGGAAAAGTCGGTCAGTGGGACCACTTCCGGATAAGGAAGGAAGCGGTGTCGGAAGTTGCCGCAACAGGTTTTCCCGCCCTCCCTCGCACCCGACACAACCTTTGACGCGGCAATGGCGAAAAAGAAGAACAAGACAGTGAGTTTCCGCTCTTCCTCCTGACTGGATCTGCTAATTGCTGTCGTTAGGTTATCAGACCGTGGTGTTGGTACTGCGAACGCGAGTTTGAGGACGAGAAAGGCGCGCCATATCCTTACTCATCCGACCCACTTTGCAGGAGAGCTGACCATTTCCCTTTTTTCAGTGTTGATGCAGCACCAAAAGGCTAAGCATTTCAAATGTAACATGTGTCCGCGTCGTTTGAACACCGCCGGAGGGTTGGCCGTGCACATTCAGCAGGTACATAAGCTTGAACCGGAAAAGTGAGTTCCCAGGTTTCCGCTTAGGTCATAACTCCGCCTCAAGCATCGTTACATTTAGTCTCCCCCGGATTGAAAACGCCCTACCCGGAAGAGATGGTTACGAAGTCGAAATCTTCGGTATGGAGGGAATTCCTGTACCTGACGTTGCAGATTACAAGCGTCGCAAGGAGATCGAGCTCGGACTTAATCCTGGAACAATCACCCAACCACCACCAAAAAAAGCCAAGTACGACAACCGAGTGCTGTCGGAGGAGGAGCTTCGCGCCCAGCTCCAGGCACACAAGGCGTTGATGGGTGCGAACGATCCTTCAGCTTCCACCACAGTACCTGCAGATTCTGGTACGAACGGTGTTTATAGCGCAACCGCCCAGACCTACGCGACCCCCACCGTTCCTCCTGTGCCTCCTCCCGTTCCTGGTGCTCCAGGTATGCCTCCTCCGTTTTTCCCAGGTGGACCAACTCCAGGCGGATTCGGACCTCCTATCGGAATGCCTCCAGGGTAAGCCACTTGTTTAAACCGATCCTTTGGTATACCCAATCTTACACCATTCAGCCCCCCACCCCCGGGTTTCCCAATACCACCAGGGTTCCCGCCCCCACCAGGGATGCAATTACCTCCCGGCATGCCACCCTTCATGCCACCTCCTGGCGGTGCTCTGTCTTTCCCTCCTCCATTCTTGCCCCCTGGTGCGCCACCTCTACCATTCCCTCCTAACATGGGTCCGTCACCACCCGGCCCAGCCCCGCCTCCGCAGTTTGTACCCGCAAGCACGAATACTCCCCCTGTACAGATCAGTTCCACGGCAACTCCAACTCATAGCGCTTCCACGCCAACCCCTAGTTCGGCGATACCTCCGCTTCAGTTGCCAGACGGATCGCTGAAACAGATCTTACCGGACTTCAAGAAGCCGACGAAGCTGCATTACGCAGACCCCAACTTCTCTCCGGTGAGTCGATTTGTGTACCTGTATTATCTCTGTTCGCTCATGCCCCGACCACAGGAGGAAAAGCGGTCGCGAGATCCCAAATACTACCTTAAGAAGGAGAGCGCTCCTGTTGTCACCGCTACTGAAGAGACGAGAGGGAAGAAGAGAGCGAGGGCTGAAGATTTCTTGTAGGGTGAGGGATTGGAGGAGATATTGGCGAAAGGGTCAAGGAAATCCCAGTCCGTCCCATCCATCAAGCCTTTCCCCTCGTGACGCGTGACGGGATATACTCATCAACCCCTCCTTGCATACGCCAACGTGTCGCCCAAGTTCCCCCCATGTCCATCCTTCCGTATCCTCTCGATACGTGGTACGCCCCCGTTCTCCCATTCTACTAATTCCTGTGTAAAGTTCCGGAAAATTATGACAGTCTGTTCTCTCTTACATCCCGTAAGTACACGAGTACGGTTAGTCCCTCCCTCATTACTTTCGTCGCACTTTTTTCTGGTTGTTGGAGGGAGCTTATATCTGTTGACGCGACGAGTGGTCGACTGGCACCGGTGTGCGTAGGTGAGTTGATCGGAAGGTCGGTCACCGTTCATCCCCCTCCCGTTACGTCCTACTACCTCTTGTCGATTGCTTGTAATGTCAATTTTTGTCCGTTGCCGTGTCTACTTGTGCGAACGTCGTACGAAACCGTGATAAGTTGAGACTCTATAGCCACGACCCCCGCTAGCGAGACCAAACCAAACATCAGGAACCAGGGTTGTCACCCGTCTCGACCTCAAAGGCGGTCGCGACTATGCGGTAAGAGCAGGTCCCGTAGGTGGTTTGTTTAGTTGTTGTATTGACCCCTGGATCTCCGCAAGCTACGAATCAGCCAGATGGCAGGGGAAATCAGATTCCGTGGACATCCCAAGTCAATCAACACGTACCTCTGCTTTCTTCTTGTCGAGTTTCCCTCCGATCTCCTTGATCTGGTCTTCCACTCGTTTTCTAAAAGTTGCCAATTGACTTTGTATGGACAGTCAAACATATGGTCACTCACATATCTCCTTGGATCAAATCCAGCCGCTGATCCACGTTTGTTTTTGCTTCCTGTTGGTCCTGTTTTACCAGAACAGGGCCGATAAGTTTGTAGACTTCATTTCCCGGAGTCAATTGAGCGAATTCCTAGGGGAAGTCTCAAGGGCTTCAACGGGGTTTCCCAGCTCCTCGCCGGCGGATACCCACCCACCTTCTTGACCATCTCGTTCTCTTGTAGCTGGGCATCGAGTCTCTGTCTTGAATCGACAGCGGCGGACAGATCGCTTTGCAATTTTTGGTACTCCGTGGAAGCTGCCTGGAGTTTAGCCTGTAGCTTCTCCATACTTATCGCAGGGATGAACGCAATGGGGGGTGTGAGGACGAAGAGGCGCCCGTAGTCGAGCTGAAGCGCCGAGGTAGTGTCGATCGAATAGCCACGTGGTTGACTGCGCCCGCTGTTCCCCTTCTCTCGCTAAAGCCCCCACTCAGGCTTTCTAGCCGCCTCTCCCAACCGCAGTTGTAACTCACTCGCGCAGCCTACACACCTCCCCTTCGGGCGCTGACAGTCGTACTTTCCGGAAGGAAACGCGAGACGAGAAAGAGACTGATTAAATCATGGATACTTCTCCCACCACGTTGTTCAACAACTATGAACAGGACTTTCAGCAGATCATCGCGAGTATACGCGATAAAGTGGATGGGAATTCGAAGGGCGAGGGTGTAGGTGAGTGTTTACTGAGGGATGAATGAATTTATGGAGGTTGTTGAGGGCTGACGTACGCCTTTTGTGATTGTGGCACAGAGCAACGCAAGACGGCATTGAGGAGGGTAGAGATGGAACTAGACGAGGCTGACGAGATGGTTCGTACCTCTCTCCTACTACCCAGTTTCTCCTCGCCAACCTTCCCAAAACCTTTCTACAGGTCTCCCAAATGGAAATCGAACTCCAGGGCATGCCCCAATCCATCAAACCCCAATACCAAGCCAGAATCAAATCCGCCAAGGCTGACCTGACCCGCTTCAAAAAGCTCTCGAAAGACCTTCACTCCCAACTCACCAGGTCCGACCTCCTGGGTGGTGTCGGTGGTAGACCAATCGGCCCTTCCTCCGCTGACGACCCCTACGGCTCGAGTGATAGGAATCGGTTGTTGGCGGGAACGTCGTTGTTGGAGGATGGGACGAGGAGGTTGCAAGAGAGTCAGAGGATCGCCCTCGAGACTGAAGAACAGGGTTCGGATATATTGTCTAACCTCAGGAGACAGAGGGAGCAAATCGAGAATTCTCGAGACACGGTATCTTGCGATTAACTACTACTATGCTCGTTCGGTGGACTGACGGCGGGTTACACAGCTACACACAGCGGACACATCGATTGACAGGGCTTCAGGAACACTCAAGAAGATGATTCGACGGTACGCGTGTAACTCGTGAACAGTGCTTTGTTCCTCCCCCGACTTATCCCAGATTCTTTTGAATTTCAGGATGTACAAACAGCGTTTCATAACTGGTGCCATCATCACCGTTCTCGTCTTGCTAATTGTGATTATCGTCTACGAGAAAGTCTTCGCCTAAACCCCCACCACCTCAACCCATTGGCAACCGCCCTCTCACCCTACCATTGATTTTACTATGGCCCCTCCCTTCCCTTTCTCCCTGTGCATGTCCCCATGCACTCTACAGTAGTATGGAATTAGCTCCTATTGTAACTTATGCCGGATACCAAATACATGGCTAGTAAAGTACGAAACGAACCCTGAGTGTATCCGGGAAGCGGAAGCGCGGCAAGATAAGAACGTCGATAAGTTACATCTCAACGGCTTCCCTGAAGAAGTAATCGCTTTGAAGAGTCGGTCGTACGCAATAGTAGTCTTCTTCTGTAGGCTTGTCAACATCATGTCTATGCGCCTCAAACGTTAGAAACCTAGGTTCAAATAATCACCGATGGAATGGTCTCGACGCACTTTTCTCTGAGATGAGCTTTGACTGTTGCCCAAGGTGTATCGGAGTAAGCTGTCGCATTATTCGTCCAGCAATGAAAACAAGCCCAATCCTCTTTCTCGAGGCGAACGCTAGGATGCTTGAACTCGGGCATTTCTCCCGGTTTCATGATCCTCCACTCGGGTGCGCGCCTACTCAGAGATTTATCGTGCCTGCCCGTGACCTACACGCGCGATTCCCATTGAGCCACTTCGAGGAGCAGGAAACGAACGTTTGAAAGCGTGACTCACAAGACAACGCCAGTTGACGATAGTCATAGCAGATGATCCAGATCCGGTAAAAATCACAAACCTATGTTTCGCATCGTCCAACTCGTCAGGTGTGACCTTGTTCGGATCCATCCCGGCTGCTTCGATGACCTGTTTCGTCAACTCTGCCGCTTCCTTCCAATGGTTGAGCCGTTCCAGGTTCCACATCCCCCGCCCACACAGATGGTACACCTGGTCCAGCGGTTCCATAACTTTGAGTTCCTCAAACGTCCTATAACTCCACATCCGGAACAAGTAGCAAGAATGCTTGATGGCCCCCGCAGAGTGGAAGGACCGGCCACAATACTTGCATTTGAACCACGAGAGCGCCAAATTGAGAGCGTCGGCGGTCGATCCCTCCGGTAGAAGTTTCAATATCTCGCCCTGGCGTTTGCTAAAGGCCGAAGAGTGGGTTTCTGGGATCAGGTCTGGTATACCAGTGAGACACTCTTGGAACACTTCGTCGGATGGATCCACGATGCTCTCGGATACACCCGGACATCCGCATATATCGAGAGTAGAGATGTAGAAGCCGCACGGGTGGTGAGTGCGTTGATAAGCGGTGACGAGCTTATCGATCTCCTGGTACCGAGATTTAATCGTCTTGGTACGTTCCGCGTGGAGTCGTTTGTCCCGTTGAGCCTTCACGAATTGAATTATACGATCCTTGCAAGTATCCCAGACTAAAGTGAGGATCAACGGTTAGGTATTGAACGTGACAACATCTCAGACACAACTCTACCTCTATCGGTCACCGGTTTGGAGGAACTCATGGGGGGCAGGCTCTGTATGCCCTCGTACCAATCCTTATGTTTTCTAAGTTCGTCCCCCCAACCGAGTACTTCGAGTCTCGCAATGACCCTAATCGGGGCCCGGTAAGCGACGGATGGCAGCGGTCACTAAAAGGGTGACTTACTCATCGTATCTCTTGGTCCGCTCCTCTTCCTTTTCTTCTTGACGATGATTGCGTTGTTTCCTTTCCCAAGTAAAGCATCGATCGACGTACTACGACGTCCAACGCAGCGGTAAATCTAAATTGGCCCTACACCGCGAAAGGAGGAAGACGGAGACACACCTGCACACGAGTTTTTAAGCGCTCTCCACGACTCTTGAGGAAAGGGGTTATATCAGCACGATTGTGCGTGTTGCACCACCCAAGTGCCGCTTCGAGGAACTCGTGGAGTTCATCGGTGAAATAATACGATAAAGCCTGTTTCCCCGCTAGACACGGTGCATATAATCAATTCACCAGGGACCGCGTGAGGCCTACGAATGCTCACCCTTCAACTTGAGCCCGAGGAGTACCTTACTGAATGAGGTAAATCCGACTTCATTGAAAGCAGACCTCAGCCCTATCTCTACGGCATCTTCCATGGCTTTGACATGAGATGTAACACTGTAAATGCGCGTATGAGTGGGAACCAGTATCCTCTACTTGCCACAGAAACCTACACCTGCGGAAGACATCTTTTGCACAATCGACGGTACGAAACCCAGTACACATCCGTAGCTCTGGAGGAATAACAATTCTGCAGCCAAAGGGCGACGCTTAAAAACCTTACTCTCCAAAGGGAGGGAGGACACCACACAACGTACTTGACAGAGTGGATTATATAACAACTGCGCCCAGGCGGGTTCCGAGATATCATGAGGGCATACCGGCGCCTCTTCGTCGTTGGCAAAAGAGTTGAGCCAGATGAACCTGGACGATTTGCTCATGATGACACTACGAAGGGCCTTGGACGTCCGAGACAATTGCAATAGATCTCTGGGCTCGACGCAGCTGAGGATCTACACGCCATGAACCCCACCAACCTCCTAAACCACACTGTCTCCATACGCAGAAATCCGCTCACCTCGAACATCAGGTCGAGAGGCACTTCCAAAAAACTTGACTTCTGTCTCGCCTTCCCCTTCTTCTTCGTCTTGGGTCCACTCGCCCCGGTCTTTCCCCGCGTCCGCTTCCTTGTTGGCTGAGGTGAAATTTCCGAGTCTTGGCGGTAATCACTAAGCTCGGACGATTCTTGCTCGTTGTACTGAACATTAGATTTACGACGCGCCGCTCGTTTACGCCCTTCGACCATGGCTTCAGAGCTATTCACAGGTGAGTTTCCAGTCGGTCAGATGGGAGTTGGATGAAGGAAGAGAATGGTGAAACTCGTGAGAAATGTTGCGTTACACCTCTGCTTACGTACTCTACTATCGTTTTTAGACTTGACCGTTGACGTGTATCTATGCATCACTGATGGATCCCGGGCGAATGATGTAAGAAAGTCGACAACCACCAAACCCTCCCTCTCGACAGGCGCCGCCCCACTCTCTGGAACTCTCCTCGTTAGGGGGTCGAGGGGTTTCTCGATACAGGTTCCTCGGCTGATCGAACGAAAATTGGTGGGCGATACCGATTGTGGTAATAATAGTCCGCGCCTTCAGCCGGTGCATCGACCCCGTGCCTACAGAGGATCAGATCAGCGATTACAAGTCACGCTCAATCCACGAATAACTCACTCATCCGTGATGTGGTTCTTGACTGTGGGGAGGTCCGCGAGGCGCGAGACCCGGTAAGTCCAGGTCCCGCCACGCCTCCAACAATGTCGACAGTGCCAGAACGTTTTCTCGCTATAAGCGTTGGGGTCATACACAAACTCTCGAGATTCGTCCAGCCCGAGGAACTGGTGGTACGCAGAGGGATTATAATATTTGTGACGGAGCTGGATGGGATGTGGTACCAGGTCAGTCCGGGACAATGGACGCCTACAAACCAGTAGAACTGACCGTTTCATGCCAGTTAATTGCCTCGAACCCACCCTCCTCGGGAAAGGCAAACCGGTGGAGCTTCGAATTCATCTCCCCCAAAGTTATGGTCTCCGGGTCCTCGCCACAGTCGAGAATCAGCTCTCGAGCAAAGGCAGAGGCAACTTTTGAGAATGTAAACCTGGAGGTCCCAGAGCACCAGCTTTGTCCCGGTACGCAGATATCGAAAGTTGTTTCGCCAGGCGCTTCCCCAGGATAGGGGCCCCGCGAACGTAGACATTGGTGCTCCAGCGCATCATTGCCGTGCATGAGAGTTCTGTGGCACGGTCCACAGTTGAACCAAGCTGTCGCAAGCGAGAGTGGGTCATTTGGTCGGTCACCAAATGGGAGTAGGGCTGAGAGCTCCGCGGTGCGCTCCTCGAGAAATTGAGTGGACAATTCGGGCAGTCCGGAGGTGACTTCCTCGGCACAGGTGTCGAACTCCTCGTCAGTCCCATAGATGATCACTCTGCGTGTATCCGGAATCCGGCAGATATCTTCCAACGATGGGCAGAAATCGTGCGGGTGGAGGGTTCGTTTGTAGTTCTCAATGATCATTCTCATCCCATTAATACGAGAAACGCAGCGGGCTTTTAGAGCCTTGTCCTCGATCTCGTTTTTGCACGCCCGCATTGCCTCGAGTATTCGGTCTTCCATTTCTCCCCACGCTAAAAACCGTTCTTGAGTTGTATATTTCTTCGAAATGGATGGGACCGTACACTTCTCTGTGAGAGGTCGTGCCACTTTCACGCCCTTCACTTGAATGAGACTCTTAACGTAATCCCTTCTGTGGGACAGAAGTTCTTCGTCCCACCCCTCATCAGCCAGCTTTTCTAGGATCCTGCAGCCGAAAATTGAATTAAACGTAAGTACGCAGTGCAGAGGAGAATGACTTACTGGTCAAGCCGTCTGTCGCGTGCTGCCGCAAGCACGGCTACTCTATCCACTTTCTCTATCCTTTCTAGGCTTTCCAACGCCCCCGCGAACTTGAAGATGTGTGAGTAACGACGGAGCCGAAATCTTGTCGAAATTTTCGACAGACCTCGCTATTCGCACTACGCGTGTCTCTGTATCGTTGAAGTACGGCTTCCTCGTCGTCAGTCGCTTCCAAATCCGCTGTGAGTTGCTTCAGGCCTCTCGTGAACACATACAGCTTGTTTGGGAGAGGCGGAACTAACAACAGGGTGAGCGTCAGGAATGTCGCATGGAAATCGTTCGGGCACTAACTTTTGATGTAAACAAACGGCAAAACTTGACTCGATGAACGGATTTTGTTATGAGATAGGGCGACGACAGCTTTATCTTCGACCCCACCCGCGATTGTCACCCTAGGATTAGACATCAGGAAGCCAAGAGACAAGGTCACTGGGGGGAGAATACCGATTCTTGATACAGCCCATACAGACTCTTATACAAACCTCCCAGTACGCAGACGCGCGTGGCCCGCCACAATCCTACTCTTACTGATTAGCCATGTGAGGCGAGACGCAAAAAAAATACACGCACCATGCAACGCGGATTGTATAGAAGGTTTGTATACGCAATCTCCGTCAGGTCTTCAGGACACGGAGGTGGCCGTTGAACCTCGGGGATGTTGTCGAAAGTGGCTATCCAAACCTGTCTCGAGGACTTGCTGGTGAGAACGTTACGAAAGGCCTTGCTGGCCCACGACATCCGCAGCAGATCCACAGGGTGGACGAGGGAGAATATCTGCAGGTATCGAATACATCACCACTTATCCCGCAGTTGGTGATGGGACCGAGAGTGCGACGCACCTCATAGAGAACATCCAAGGGCATATCGGGTAACTTTGAAAGCCTCCCCGTACCACGGCGTCTTTCGGGTTGTTTCCCTTTCTGCTTCGAGACAGCTTTTCCCGACGCCTTGGATTTGGATTCCTGTGTCATGATAGAACCCGAACCTTCCTCTTCTGGACCGTAGTCTTCGCCGTTGTCTCCAGAAGGATCATCTTGGACAATCTGACACGATTTCGTGCCCTGTCGCGTTGAAACCATGATAGTGGGAAAGTAAAGGTTGACAGCGTGGGAATACCAATGTGCGCCCATCGTGGGGTTGCCAATCAGCGCGGATTCGGAACCAATCATGGAGCACGTCAATCCTCCGCTCCCGCTCGTAGTGGATGTGACCTTCTCCCTCCGTTTCTCGGTCCCTCCCGTCCTCATAGGCTTCACATTCGATGTTAATTGTCATGCTCCTGTTACAAACATCCTCTCAGTTATATCTCACTCACCGTCCGGTTTCTTAGCGCTAGTGTTCGACGGATAGTCATATACCGTACCTTAACTAGCTCGAGAGGACTGTAATGGCTAAATTTTTTCCTGCCGGTACCCTGACCATCAGAAAAAATGCAGAGAAATGAGGTGGAATAGGTGGTCAGAGGAAGCGATTCCAGGTTCTCCGGATGCGAAACTATGGACGCGGGAGGAACAGAGCGCACATAGAGGTCGAGTATGATTCTGTGCGTGAGTCACCGTCAGCAGGGTTAGAGTTTTCATCACTTCTGTGTCCTCTTCTTCAACACCCGGCCCGTGCAGCTTAAGGTAGGTATCTTGACCCCTGGTCCACCCGCCCGAATCCAGATTCCAGCTCGGACGTCGCTGATTGCCGAACTCACTTACGAAGGAGTTTCGGCCAAGCTATCGAAGGACGTAGTGATTGAACCGACTTTCCACATTCATTTGGACCGGCAGGGAACTCAATGAGGCGAAGGATGGGTCCCGCAACATGAGAGAGTGTGGAGAGTCAGCGGAGGCCTCTCCCGTGCTGTGCAGGAGAACCGCTAGTCTCGCGCGGAATTCACGTACCCGTTATCATCTCCCATCCACCGGAGAAGATGCCTCCCTGCAGATTTCCTGCAGGGCCACGCCCGTAGTCCATTTATACGGCGTCCTATTATCTAAAACTTACTAATCTTCCTCCCAACCCCAGGCAAGATGTTTTTGCTGGCCTTCCTGACACTTCTTACGACACCTTTCTTCATCTTCGTCTTCACCCTCGTCAAATACCAGATCCGCAACGCCAAATCTCCCCTAAGAAAAATACCTGGACCACCATCTCAAAGTTGGCTCTATGGAAACGTCAAACAGATCTTCGGGAGAGGCCAATCCGCTGCGTGGGATGAGTGGATGTCGACCTATGGCAAAACCTTCCGGTACCTAGAGATGTTCAATGTGAGCTTCCCCTCCCACTGCACTGATTTGCGCTCGGCCTTAAGTTCGCCCTTCCTAGTCCCCCGCCCTCTTCACCACGGACCCCCGAGCAATAAACCACGTCCTCACGCACTCGGACGAATTCGAGAAGACTGCAGACGCAAAAGCTGTTCTTGAACTCTTGGGTGATGGTATGCATTCCATTGCGGCGTTGTGTCTAGGCCAACCACTTACTCCCCTCCCCTCCCCAAGGTCTCGTATTCGCTGAAGGCGAAAGGCACCGCAGACAGGTGAGTTCAATAGCCTCTGAGACAGATAATCGCTCTTGGCTCATTAACCGCATCCGAAGCGTCGCATAATGGTATACTCGGTCACTCGGTGACCTCTACCGTAGTTCATTGACGACATTCCTACAGAATCCAGCCTTTGGACCGGTACAGCTCAAGTCCTTCACTCCCGTCTTCAATCTGAAGGCTTCCGAACTCCGAAACATCTGGCTCTCCCAACTGAATGAGAGCAACACGGATACTATCAAGGTGAACGTCGCCTTCTACATGAGTCGTGCCACGTTGGATATTATTGGACTGGCAGGTCAGTGTATCTTCACCAGAGAAACGGCACTTCTCTAACGGATGATGATCCGCACAGGCTTTGGCTACGAGTTCAATTCGTTACAGTCCAAGCAAGACGAACTCAGTGCTGCCTTCGGTTCAATCGCCAAGGGTGGCGCGTCCACAACGCGGTCCCGCTGGACCATTAGACCCATTCTAATGACGTTTGCCCCCATACTCCTCAAGCTCGTACGTATCCCTCCCTTCTTATGGACGGCTCGCCAATATAATCTGGTGATTTAGCCCTTGTCCTGGGGTGGTTTTAGAAGACTCCGGACCGCCAAGAAGATCATTGACCGAATCGGCAGCCAACTCATCGCTGAACGAAAATCAGCATTGCTTCGGGAACCGTCGTACGGGATCAAGGAAAAATCAGATACAACTGGGAAGGATCTCTTGACTTTGCTAGTTCGTGCCAACCTTCAGGATGCAGATGGCATGAGTGATTCAGATGTTCTTGCGCGTAAGGGTCCCCTCACGCTCCCTCCGTTCCTTTTCACGACACTCATTCCTTCCAGAGATCTGTACCTTCCTCAGTGCCGGCCATGAAACGACGAGTACTGCTATGTCGTGGACCTTGTTCGGGCTGTGCCAGAACCTAGAGGCACAGAGAAAACTCCGGGAAGAACTTTTGGCTCTCTCCACGGACGATCCGACGATGGACCAGCTCAAGGCCCTTCCCTACTTGGACATGGTTGTCCGTGAATCGCTTCGGCTTTACTCGCCTGTATTTGTCACGAGGAGAGTGGCTGTCAGAGACACGGTCCTGCCAATGAAGGACGGACCCTCGATCAGGTACGTCCCACCGCAAACGGTCCCAATATTCCCCTCACCCAGATCTGACTTATCTATCCCCGTTCATGAACAGTATGAGCGTAGGGGACAAGTTTATGATCCCGATCTACGCGATGAACACTGACCGAGACGTTTGGGGCGAAGACGCTCACGAGTTCAGGTGAGACTTTGATTGCCAATTACTACTCGAAACGGATACTGATTTCCGGCCGTAATGCTAGACCCGAACGTTGGACATCTCCCCCGGAAGCCATTTCCGACAACCCTGGCGTGTGGAGCAACCTCATGACCTTCCTGGGTGGCTCTCGCGCATGCATCGGATATCAATTCTCGCTCATAGAGTCCGTGTCCCGTCTTCTCTGCCTTCACATCTCTTTCGCGAAGGTGCTAATACACTTCACCTCTGTAGGATGAAGTGCCTCTTATTCGCCCTCGTTCGAACGTTTGAGTTTAGCATGGCCCTTCCGGTAGAAGACATTATATGGCGGACCCAGGCAGTGGTTCGGCGGCCGTTTGTCAAGAACGCTGGAAAAGATGGGCCCAATTTGCCGTTATATGTCAAGGTCCACACTCCTGATGCGTAGGATTGGATGACAGTCCATAAGGTTGTGTCTGTATTGGATAAGCGAGTATCTAGAGCATTTTAATAAACTGTCAGGTCCCCCCCCCGTCCGTTGCGTCGGGTCACGGATATTATCTTCAGACTGCCCCTCTAGGATCAGGACCATAACGCTGTTTTGCTCGAAAACCGGTCAACCTTCCAAATCACCGGGGCCAGGAAGGACTGCAAATCAGCTTACTTCGACGCCGCCGCCACGTGTATACGTAGCTTCACTTTTTTTTCGGTGCTACTAGTCCATTGCGTCAAGGTGAAATCTACGTTACAGGACATGTCCCACCCTCATGGTCAGCACCTGAAAGCCGTTTGTGGATGTCAACGAGCGTTGAGCGGAGGATTGATGCGGCCCCGATCAGCGCTAGTTGGGAATCCAACCTCGGACTCTGTCAGAGGGGAGCCTTAGGGTTCAGGGGAGAAACCCACGGCAGGGGCCGCCGAGTGGGGTTCACACAGCGTCCATCTTTGTTCCCCCCATCATGGTCTCAACCCGGCGGAGCGTGAAAGCGTGTCAGAATGGTGTTCCCCTCAGCGACAACGGCGCGGACTACCGTCCAGAAGAGGGGGGTTCGGGTCCCGTCACGGCACGGGCACTCAGACTTGAATCCAGAACGTTGAGGAAAGCGACCTTGACACAGAAAGGGAAACAGCCCAAGAGACGTCGCAACAAGGGAAAGCTTTCTAAATTACTTGACATGCCCTTGGATGTTCTCTATGAGGTGAGCTACAGGGTAGTTCCATCACCGAAGGCGGGATAGATAACGATATGTTCGGCCCTATTTGCAGATATTCTCCCTCGTCTACCCAAGGGATCTAATGTACTTGTCGTGGACCAACAAGACCTTTCGCAACGTTCTCACAAACAAGTCTTCGAGGCGGGTTTGGAAAGCCACTTTCGACAACATCCACGTGACCTGCCCTGAGAACCTTACGGAGCTTGCGTATGCGAACTATTTATACACCCAGTGTTGTATGGTGTGTGTGTGTGCGTTATTGTCTTACCCAACACAGTTAACTGGTAAGCGTAGTATTGCGGTGCACCGACTGGCGCCGCGCCTGGGACAGACCCCGTGAGGTTCTGTGCGCATTGCGTACTGCGTCTTTTTGGCCCTATTCTCTGGCCGAGCCAAGAGTTCGCTGCGAGTCGTTTCATGTATTCGGTGAACATGTAGAGCCCCGCGCCAAAAGTGGGACTTGAAACGGAATGAGTGTCGGGAATATGACGTAGGATCGGTTGACTTTTACACTAACATACGATCCAAACAGCTGGCAAGGTTCGGCTTGGGGAATATAATTCTTTACAAGATAGGGCGGCGATAGCATATTCTTGAATCCCACCTGTGATAGTCACCCTAGGCTTGATATCAGGAGACCGGGGGATAGAATCACTAAGAAGGAAACACCATTTCCCCATGCAACCCGTGCGGAGTCTCACAAGAGCCGTCCAATGTGCGGTGGCATGGGGTGCACTACAATCCTACTCTCACAGATTAGCTATATGAGGAAAA
>Ga0307513_10001567_pt1 | contig 32793 bp, 33 predicted proteins | sample 15_EM_MG_FD_202174 | JGI IMG/M metagenome (GOLD analysis project Ga0307513, IMG submission 202174) | Populus trichocarpa ectomycorrhiza microbial communities from riparian zone in the Pacific Northwest, United States - 15_EM | ecosystem: Host-associated > Plants > Roots > Unclassified | place... | reverse complement strand
TCAAAATCAAGATGAACGAATGCCCGCTCAACTTCTGGGAGTTTCTCAATCTTGTTCTGCAATGTCTCTCCAATGGTGTGTGCTTCCTTTAGAGGCAGCTCTTCTGGAAGTTCAATGTCAACCTGTTTCAAGATGTAAAATATAATGATAAATTTTCATTGGCTCATTCTTAAACAACAGAAGTAGAGATGTTAAGTCATACATATAATATAGACTTAAAACATTTCCCACTAATAGCTAAACCGTTTGATTGTACAAAGATAGATAGAAGACAGTTCAAGGGTTTGCCAATTTGATGACCAAGGCTAATTCGAAAGCAAAACTTATGCCATACCGCAGACATCAAAACATTTGGACAAGGAAGATTGAGACATAACAAGCCAAAAAAATTCAGTGTTCAAATCAGAAGAGTGGATGATCCTTATTGCAAGATAATTTCACTCATCAAGCGATAATTACAACTATGTATGTCATGCTTACCTCTACAAAATAAAGAGCACCAAATGTATAAGCACGGACTGTGTCTACACGCTTGACCTGAGGGTGCCTTGTGACAAGATACGTCAATTTCTGCAAGACTTCGGGAGATGCTGTTTGCCCAACAAGAGAAACTGCAACAAGAAGTCCATCTTAAAATGCTGGCAGATATTTCTAACAGGAATAACTCATCTGTGTATCACTTTATCTGCTTCCTTCCAAAACAACTAGGAATGAAAAGTTGTACCTGCATTTTCAATAACAGTCCCAGACCAATTTGTAATTGTGTATAGTGCAAGAAGAATAGCACCAGTAGGGTCAATCCACCAGTAATATTTATCCCCAAGAACAGCTGCAACTAATCCTACCACATTTGTCACCACGTCAAAATAGTGATCCTGGATGTCAGAACTTGAATAAGTTAAAAAACTGATAATTAGCAGCTCAATAACAAAAAGCTAATTATTTAGAAAGAAGAGCCGAAGACCTTTGCATAGGCACGAACAATACTGTTTCCTGAGCTTCTACAGTAAATCCAAAGTGCAAGTTTCACCACAGTAGCAGTTATCATGATAATGTAAAGCCATAAGAGTTGATTTGAGGACATCTTTGGACGTGATTCATTTACAATAAGTTCTTCAAGAGCTTGGATCAATATCTGAAAACCTGTGAAGAATGAGTGTTAGGAATCCACGTAACACTCAAAGAAGCAAAATCAACACACTTTTTGTTTCCCTAAGGTGTTCAATGCTGTTGAGTAGCTAACTTACTCCATGACAAGAGAGTGTGTACGTACCAAAATTCAACTTCCACGAAAATTCATGTTCATTAAGGGAAGTTAAACAAACAATTGAGTTTAGGTTCGTGATTGATGGAAAAAAATATCAAAACAATCGAACTTAAATTTTCATATTCTGCTTCATAGAAGTAAAATCAATGGACCACAAGAAAAAGGTTACTAGGCAAAACAAAATTACCAAGTGTAGCCATGACAGCAGCAAAGATGATTATCCCCACTGGCTGCACCCTTAATTTTCCAATAGGATACTTGTAGATATTTATGTTTTTCATCGATATATGCGTAAACCAAAGTATCCCACCAGCCAAGAGGTCAAGCAAAGAATCTAATGTCGAGGCAGCAATGGCTATTGATCCAGTCCTTATTGTAGCATAAATCTGACCAGTACACAAAATTATCGATCTTAACAACTTTGAATAAAACTAACATTAGAACATGCAATTAGAAGACTTCTTTCAAGTTCGAGTATCTAAAAAACAAGCATCGGTCAGGTCACCTTAAACACCAGAAGCAAAACGTTAGCATAGTTAGAGATCTTCATAGCCTTTTCAGCTTCCACTTGTTCTTCGTCATCTTCTTCATCCATTGTATTAGTTTCCATCAAAGTATCAACTTCCTCGAATGATTTTAAGGTAGCGAATTGTCTTTCATAGTACTCCTTTTCCTCTATAAATTCCACAACAACAGACAAGAACTCAATCACTGTAAAACAGAAACTAATCTCTATCTGGTTACCTACAAATTAAACAACATTCTGAGAGAAGAAATCAAAACTATGAAAAAACAATTAACAACAAGACTTGTTCAAAATTCCTCGTTTCCCTTTCATTTTCTCTGTAGTTTCCAAGCAACCAAATAAGTCCTCAACTTTTTAACCTTTTTATGCATAAAAACACTTATATTCAATAACACTCATAGTTTTTCGGCCATCTTTTTTTTCTCAGAAGCCACCACCACAACAAAAGAGGTAACAAACTCCATTCTTTTTCACTTTCCTTTACTTTCTTAATAATCAAACAAGTCCTAAGCTTTTACCATTTTCATACGAAACAAACACATACGCAACAACCCTTTTAAGTTTTAGTCATGCATCTTTTGTACAGAAAAAAACATAAACTCCATCTCTTTCTTCATTTCCTTAAATTTCCTCAGCAGCCAAACAACATTTTTAAAGAAAGAAAAAGGGAAGGCCAGACTACATACCTTGGCTAAGCCCTTTGGTTTTAGAGATATCAACATGAAAAGAAGACTCAACATCAAGACCAGAGCGAACCTTATGAGGCAATCTTGATAAAAAATCTGTCCTGAGTGAGTTGTACGAATTAACTCGACTAAATCCATCATTTTTCCACCTCTCGTTACCATTCAACAATGGCTCATTAGGACTCAAACAACCCGTATTATCCTCCATTATTCGGATTCAGATCAAACTCTTGACCCGGTTCTTGGATTTCCTCTCTGTCTCTTACAAAAACAGGCAAGGAGGCTGACTATTTATATATTTAAGAAAAAGAGATCAACCGGTGGAATTGTCCTGTCTAGTAGCTGTGTTTATTTATTTTTTATTATCAAATTATTTGATTAAGAAAGATAATAATTACTTCATTTGTTTTCTTGTTGGGATTAATGTAAGCAAGTGACACGTGGCAACTTTAAAATTTGACAGCTCTGAGTTTTGGTTTGGATTTTTCAGATTTATTACCACTACTAGCAGCCTGCTTTCCAAATTTTTGTCAGCATGTAAGAAGCATATTTATTAAATTCAAAGTACTTGGCAAGGTGAGATATCCAGAGCTTGACTTGGCTAAAAATGATTTAGGTTCTTAATTTAATTTAATTTAAAAATTGATTTAGCTAAATTATAATGATTAGTGAGGTAATTCAAGGTTAAGTGATCTAATATGATGTAGACCCACCAAATTAATATCAATAACTTTCTTTTATATAATTATTCCTATTTTTCTCCCTGTTACCTATATAGTAGACTAGACTACTATGAATAAATGTTTCGGGAACTATTGATTCTTAAAATGTTTTTTTTTAATTATTTTTTTGTTAAAAAAATATTAAATTAATATTTTTTAGATATTTTTTATAGTTTTAATATGATAAAAAAAATTAAAAAAATTATTTTAATATATTTAAATTAAAAAAACATTTAAAAAAAACACCATGTGTTACATGTAGAGTGAAAAATGTTACTCTTATAGAAATTTGGTTTTTAGATTTTTTTTTTAAAATTATTTTTGAAAAAAGCTTAATTATTAGATTTTGGTATCAACATGATAATGAGATAGAAAAAAAAAACAAATAATTAGATAATTACTTTTTTTTTTCTTATCATATATTAAATTATATTCACTGCAGAATTTAAAGAGTGTGAGGTCTAGCATTTCAATCTATTTTAAATGTATGATTTTGAAGAATTTTGAATTTTTAAGCAGAGGAATTATTGATTTTACACATGGGAAATTTAATGTAACAACACAAATAGGTCTATTGTATGCTTTCTGTCACAGGACCATGCAAACACAAATAGTTCACTTTAATGCTGTACAAGACCATGCATTTGCATTGAGCCCATAGTATCAATGGAAAACAGTCTCCAAAAACAAAGCTATTAGGGTTTACCAGGTTGGTTTGGTACAATTTTAGTTGTTTTCAATATTAGAAAACCTATATGAAGGACTGCATTGAATCTTTTTTTATGTGGAAAGTGAAGTTCTAACCTACCAACACAGAAACCAACAGGAAAAGGAGCTCTGATTAATTCAACTTCATTGAACTTTCTTGTCTCTCTTGCTGTATGCTCCATAATCCAAAATTTGATTCCGGCAGCATTATTCAAATGATATTGGAAATATTCAGAGTCAGTTCTAAGATAGTTTGTAGAATATTTTAAGGTCTCTCACCCACCATAGTTGTGCCTGCATTTGCCAATTGGTCAGCACATATGATGCCTTCCATGAAAACATCACAAATCCTCATCCAAATCCCACTTCTTGTTACAAGCTATTTGCTGTGAAAAAACATCTGCAAATAAGCTAAGCTAAGGAAAGAGAGATTAAAATTTACAAGTCCAAACACGAAAATCTTGAGATAGAACTGGGTTGCAAGGCACATAAATACAGGACTTGCTACAAACTGTAGCAGTTTTATCACACAAGTAATCAAACTCTTCCTGCAGAAGAAAAGCTGTAGAGAGTCCTACAAAACAGTGGTGGCATCCTTAAAATTAATCATATGCCTGGTTGAATATTTTTAGTGGACAAACAAACTTTCAAGTTGCTAAATAGATGAACCCTTTGTATCCATGTTCCACGGGGACAATGAAATAAGCCTCTTCCCCGACTAGATCCTCCAAAAACTTTGGTTTGAAAAGGGAATTAGCCTCATTCCCATATACTCCTCAAAAGATTTTGGTTTGGCAAGCGGGCACAAAAATTAAAGATCTTCCCTCTACAGATGGTGTATGTTGCCAGCTATTTCCTTCATCTCATGAAATAGGTTTACAGTTGTTCAATTTCTACCATCACTAGTTTGTTAATCACCACCTCAGCTCAGCTCAGCAACAGTTTTACATACTGTTCCTTTTCTTCTATGAATCTGACATACTAGCAAGAATTTGCATCTTCATGAATTGCTGATACTAATAATTCAGCTGATGCAGCTACTTCTTGGTTACTTTGTTTCCTCTTCTTTTCACTTTGGCTCAGAGATTTATTCAAAGCCTGGTCAGCCTTTGAGACAATTTTTGACACAGTAAATCCTGTTACTTCAAAACTCTGGGCTCTATAAGGAATCAAAGCATCACGAAGAACAACACCAACTCCTTCATATGTCCAAACACCCAAGATTGCCTCTCCTTTGAGTCCAATACCAAACCAACCAAGACCAGCAGCAGCAACATCTACAGAACTTGAGTCCCACCTGTTCCCAGAGACACGAAATTCCTGTCTCACCCATTTTCCAAGATCTTTAACTCGCTTATCCCCAATTGGAGGCTGAACAAGGACCAAAGGAAAAGAATGCCAAAAATCATACATTATATATCATGCAACTTAATCAGAGAATATGAACAAAAAAATATCTTTTGACTAATCTCAGGCCTATCATATGAACTTTGTAAGCACCACAGCCATGTATGATCTTTTGGGCCCTCGATGATTTTGGCTAGAGTCAGGGACATGTCTACAGAAGTCATGGTGATTCAATTATCTTGGCCAATTTTCATTCAAAATTTTCTCTAGTAGCACCTCAAAATATCAATTGTGAATGTGAAGGAAGAGAGTCTAATTTGAGTAGTTAGTCACATAGTGTACTCATTCATTATACCACAATAAATAGGACTTTAAAATGGAAAACCAAGAGAAAATAAAAATAAAAAACGACTATTTATTAACAATGACAGTACCTGTAACTGACGACCGAAATGGTCTTCTACCATGGTGCTTACATTTTCCGTTTTCCCCATATGTAACGGAAGATATGGAGATGCCCACACTGAGACATATAGAGAATCTACTGATAATTCTACAATATCCAGTCTCATGAGCCCGCCAATATGAACTGAATGACCTTCCTGTCACAATCAAATGATATTAACACGAGCCATAATGTATACAGGCTAAAACCAGTCATGATTTTTTTTTATGATAAAAGTAAATCATAATTGATGTTCTTTAGCCTATATATGAATCAATAATTTGAAGCCAGTAATGTTTTCACAAGCCCTACAAAAAGCTTACACTCACTTGATCACCAATTCATCATCATAACTGGTCTTAATTCAAGAAAACTAACCTTGATTCTGTAAGTCCTTGGTTTCAACTCCTTGCTGATATGCACAAGCCTCTGCTCCTCCCTATTCAACCTTGTTGTAATCTGCTGTGGATTCAAAAGCCCTGGAGTGTCAAATAGCTTTGCCTGCCCTGGAAGAACACCTTCCACCCTAACAATCCCCAACGTCGTACCAGGCACAGGAGCCTCCGTCAAATAACTAACCTTCCTTTCATTTCCACCAACACACTTCGCCATTGCATTTAACAACGTACTCTTCCCTGCATTCTGCGCCCCCACAGCCCACACATGACCTCTAGCCCCTGCCAATTCAATCACATCCTCAGCCAAATTCTTCAATCCCCAATTCCTCACCGAACTCACTAAATGCACTTTCTTAATCACACTAGCACCACCTTCCCTTGCTCTTCGCCTAACCCATTGTTCAAATCCTAAAGGCGACAATGAACAAGGCAGCAAATCAATCTTAGTCACAACAAGCACAATCCTAGCTACATTCCCCGACTTCCCTTCTTTCCAAGCAGTGAAATTTTCCTCAATCGAATCCGAAACTAACTTAGCTACTTTTTTAGGAAACGACCCATCAAAATCCACAGCATCAACAACCAAAAGAACCACAGTCCTGGCTCCAGAACTCGAAACCAAACGCCTACTAACTGTATGATAAAAATCAAACTCGGGCAACAAATTCTCCACGGTTGGATCCTTAACTTTCCCATAATGTCTCAAAGAATGACACCTAGCACACACTACAGGAGGCCTTTTCCCCAAAACTGACTCATTTTCAGCCAAATCAAGATCTGGGTTTTGGCTATCAGGTTCAACAAAGAAACCCCTCTTGAGGGAACCTGGAAACTCCGACTCTAGTGAAATGGGTACTAAGTGGGCGTCAGACTTGTAATCCGGGTCTTTAACTGATGGCTCTTTGTAGAAACCAGGGTGTTTTGGGTTTGTATATTGCATGTGGACCCCACAGCCAGGGCAGACGGTGGCCGGAGGTGTTGCATCGTCGTAATTTCCATCTCTGGTGAGATGCAAAGAAGGAAAAGTTTGGTGCTTTGGTGGGTTTGGATTGGTGGGTTTTGAAGAGAAAAAATACAGGAAATTGGTTTTTGTAGGGTTTTGCGGATAGAAATTACAATAGGAATCATGGGTTTTTGATGGTGTTAAGGGTGATTGAACAAGAAAAGAGAGAGATAAGAGAGGCTTGAGTTTTGTTTTTGAAGCAGGGAGGTTTCTAGCTATGATCATTTCTCTGTGATGTTTGGTGGTGCTGATTGATTTTTGCAACTGGAGAAGAGGGTTTAAGGTTTTAGCAGCTGATGATGCTATGATGTTTTGGAAGTTAAAGTTGGTGGAAACGGGGTCGTTTGTTCAGCTTAGTGCCTTAGCAATCTTTTTCTCTCCTTTTTCCTTTAATATTTTTTTTTAGTACAGGAATATCATCGAGCCAACTGCTATGTAAATCATCCTTGTAAAAGGTGCATCCTCTTTATTAAACTAGTTCAACTAGTATGTAAATCGAAATTATGGTTTTAAAATTCAATTAGGGGCTAGAGTCATGATTGGAAAGATTGATTTAATTTTTTTAAAATAAAATAATATAGTTTTGATTATTATTTTAATAAAATTAATTTTATAATCGAGTTTTAATTGGGTTAGATTCAAATTAATTAATTTTTTTAATTTTTTTTTTAGATTCCAGATTAATTTATCAAAATCCAAGTTTTATAAAAATTAGATTGAATTGTGAGAGTGACTTGCAAGATGCATTCTTGCATCAAAGTAGTTTATTTGTCAAATAAATTTTACTTGTTCTTCAAATCTACTAATACCTTTGACCAAGCGATTTTTTTTTCTTTTTGTGGGAATTAATGTATGTTCATCCTTACTAGAATGGAAAAATAGATACAGATTGCAATAGAATCGAGCCTGGTCTTGGTCGCTTGTCTTCTATCTAAAGTAGAGGCTAGAGGATTTAAGTTGCTTTTGATCCTAGGTTTATATTTTATATCCAATTTCCCATTTGAATGCCAAATCCAAGCCTCTAAGTGCAGGATGTGCTCAATTGTTAACTTATTTTAGGTTTAAGTTTAAATTTGAATTTAGTATTGTGGTAATTTTTATTATTGTGATTTAAAAAAACACATTAAAATAAACTACAAATTATAGTTTCTCAAACCTAAGTTTTTACTGCAATTGAAGATGAAAAGCAGGTTTAAACGATAAAAACTAAGCAGCTTTTGAAGTTATGATGAATTTAAAAGCATCTTCAACCATACTGCAGAAAGTGGAGAAGGGTTATACAAGGAGTTGCAATCTGAGCACAATAAATATTGCAGATATCATAAGAGGCATTTCCATGACTCCATTCTAGCTATTGGATGGATCCCTATTTATCTATCTTTGCTTTGATAATAGAAATGTCAGGGTACTGCAATTTTGCTTGAGCAAGGATTGTTTCATCTTTGAATGAATAAAGCTTTGAGCAAGGTTCTTGCTGCCATACTGAGCACATAAATATAACCCTATCCCTCAAGAATTTTCACACCATCCCAGAATGAAAAAACTAACATGAATTCCATTTCAGAAGTTAGCCACCCACTTGAACCTGTCAATATAGATAAACTCAATTCTCTTGAAATGTGAGCAACTTATGCTACTCATTTACAGTGCATATAAATTTCCTATCTTCCATTTATTTCCCAAGTACATTAAGTTTCTATGCTATAACTCACTGTTCTTTCCAAATCCGTCCTGAAACTTTCAGTTTTAACTCCTGCCGATCCCCTCCGGAGAAGAAAAGTGCCAAGTTTCTCTGAATGATCAGTCCATCTTGGCTGTCTCTAACTTTCTGATGGCTATCCCTTATACTTCTGGGAACTCCTTGCCATGTAAGCTTTCTTCCATTACCACCAACTTCAATACTATAACTGAATTCCCTTGCCTCGTCTTCGGTGCCCATGAATCTTAGGAAGGCCATGTAAACAGGTGACATTCCTATAAAAAAAGTCTCAAAGTGCAAGCAAAACTGTCGGCCAAAACAATTAAAAACCTGTTGGAGAAAGAGACCATTAAGATTTACAGATCAAAGTGCAGTTCAAACAAATTAGACTATGAAGAACATGTTTAACGTCTACTCCTCTACAGATTTGTTTTACCTAAGCATGTTGGAAGACGGAGAACAACAAACAATGCCTAAAAAAAACATGGTTCCTGATAACTTTGCTCATAATTTTATGGTTTAAATACAAAAATGAGTTTATTGGGGAAACAAAAACTGAAACGGGAAAGAGTTGTTGAAATCCTAGAAAGTTTTAAGAGTTATTAATCTCATCATTCAGATTAGTAAAATCATTAGTAATTCCATCAGATTAATCACATAGACAATCAGATTATATAAATTTTAGAGAGATCTTACAGTTAACATCCATGTGGCATTGTCGATTTCTCCGGCATCAGACTTGACATATCTGTGATTGAAGGTGCATCCATCATGCATATCAACCTTATGATCATTCTTAAGATGCTTGATGAGAAGTGAAATGTCACCAGTGACAGAACATTCAGCTCCAGCATAAGGGCAGTTGTATGGACGATATTTGCAGTTCTCTTCATGTTTTGGCTTGCTGTAGTAGGGAAATATGTCACCACATCCCGCACTTTGGTACATGCAAGGAAGTTCTATTGACTCAGCAATTTTTTCCAGAGCCAAGCACCTTATATTTCCTAGCTCTCCTCGGCAAATTGGGCAAGAGTTCTTTACTCTGGCCCTGCATTGTGAGCATAGAGTGTGGCCATTTGGACACTGAAATACACAGAACATTAGCAAAAATGTCATTACAATAATATAAAACCGGAAATTTCTGGTGTTCTAAGTACTATGCTTATGATCGACTGGCATAATATTCTGACAGGAGCATACCTGGAAAATTGGAGGGTACATCATAGTGAAGCAAACAGGACAGTCAAGAAGGTCTTGCATGTTACTAGTTGATTGTTTTCCCAGATTTCCAGTGTTAGGGGTTGCAGCTTTTCTGAAATGGGAGCCTCTTAACTCAGCAGCAGAAGTTGCCATACGCCCATATCATGATCCGAAATATGCAATGCGTGACTCGATCTCTTCCTAACTGATGATACCTCCTGGGGCCCTTGTAATATTTCTCTTCCCAATTGTCAATGCTAGAAAATTTTTCTCTATCTCTGAATAAGGAACCAGATTCTATATCTCTTCTCAATTGTCTATCCTGTTAAACATAATTAACTTAAAATCAATTTTCCGCAAGCTATTATTTTCGGGAATTCTATGCTGATTAATCTGCCTCCTTGAATGATTATACAGTAACTTGGATTTGCAGCATGGACTGAGGATCAAGAAAAACAACAAAAAGCCCTAAAACACAGCAGGAATTGAAAAGACCTGGCAATACTGATATATCCTTATATGGCTGTTATATGAGCATCATGCTTCTTCTTATATGAACAAAAAGCAATGCATCTTCAACTAGCAAAGACAATTTTCAGTCACAAAAGAATCGTCAAATAGCTGCTGGTACTTGCACAACTATCTCAATTTCACTATTGATGAAACAATTGTTTGATCAAGCAGTTGGACTATACCAAAAATCATTGCAATATCCAATTACTTGATTTCAAAAATGAAAGGAAGGAAAGGCAGAGTTATCAGCAAATCTAACATCCCAACATGGAGTTAATTCTACATCTTCAAGCAAATTCCAGGAAAATAAAAACCACCCAGATGAAAACTAAGGCTGAATTACAATCCCAGACTCCAAACAAGCAATTCAGCACTCAATCGAAGCCAAAACTGTTCATGTAAATCATAAAATTGAAAAATACCAATCAAAGCAACCCATGTATGTAAAATTTGAGTAACCCAAACACTATTGAACAAAAAAAAAATTAAAAAAAAAATAGCAAAATCTAACCAAGAACTGCAGCAACCTGATGAGAATTTCAGCCCATAAACTTGATAAACAACCAACAAAGGCAAGAAAAAAGAGAAGAAGCAGTGCAAACTGGCCAAATATTGGTGGCACCCCAGATAAGAAGACACTAAGTCCAAAATCTTGAATATGCAATCCACTTGAGCCTTCCAATAATTGTAAGAAAGAAACTGGTTACGTGTAACCATAAGCAGTATTTCAGGCCCCGGAAATTGCGTGTCTTAAAAATTGACTAGAAGCAAACTATGATACATACAAGAGTCAAAAGATCCATCTTGATGTGCTATCTTAGGTTGCAAGTCTGTTTGCTTTTCAAGTCATGTAAATTGTATAGGTTGTTCGAATAAAAAAAGGATTTAGTTTCCTCAGTTAATGATAATATATTTTTTCATCGTTGGAAAAGAAAAGAAAAACTCAAATAAAAAAGATTTATAAGAAATAATTTCTTCATGAATGTATTTATAAATTCGATCTAAAATCCTAGTTATCAAGCGAGATGTATAAATTCGATCTAAAATCCTAGTTATCAAGCCTAGACTCGGGGTGGCCAGGTAAACTCATGTATCCCAAAATAACTGTTCTTCCATGTTTCTCTTTCTTTTTTTTTACGAAAAACAAAAAAAATAATAATTTAGACAGAAAAAAAAAAACGAAATAATTTACTGAGTCGATGAATTATTGGATGATTTCATCGAATGGGATTTGATAACTACTCATATAAAAATGAAAATAACATAGAAAATCTGCAAAATATATTTTTCATTCATTCATTAAATTAAAAGACAGGTGCTCTATCCGGTGATAGGAGCAAGGGAGGAAATATGTGTACAGCTTTGAAAGCATATACATTATTTTATATTATTTTTGTTGTCTTTTACATATTTATCAACGGGCCTGCCTGGTCTAATTTAACTAGTGGCTGCTTGTGTTGCTGGCACCTTTTTTCTTCGGCTTTGGATTTCCCATTGTGGAAGGTGACATTTCCTCCACGCAACGTTTCTTAATGAGTTTTTGATTGATTTGAGGTCGGATCGGACCGTTAAATGTCTGATAAAGGACTCTAAGTGGTGATGCTAATCAATGTTATAAGACCCTGTAGAACAACTTGGTGATCATTAATTACTCCGAGTCTATAAACAAAAAAAAAAAAAAACTAATTTAATTTCTTTTTCTAAATCAACATTGTTATAGAGATTTTAGAAAGAAATTAAAAACTTGGGTTAATTTACCGATCTACAAGTCAATCCTTCTAATCTTATATTCAAATTTCGAGTCAAATCAAATCTTGAACTAAGTCTTGTAAGAGCATGGTGAGAATCTATACATAAGTGAGTTGTTGAATATTTATTGGTTTGTGAGTTAAAGGTCAAAGACTCAAGAAAGAAAAAAAAGTTGATTTGGGTTTTTGAATTTTGACACTATAAACAAAACAAAACATATAAATAAATATGATGGAAAATTCTTCAAAAAAAAATAGCACATATCTTACCCTATAATCTGCCAGTATATTTGATATTGTGATAAATATTGATTTTTAAATTGTTTTTTTACTTGAAAATATATTAAAATATTTTTTATTTTTAAAAATTTATTATCACAATGAAAAAAAAGAAGAAGAAAGAAAACCGACCATGAATTCCAACAAACATAAAAACTTAATGCTAATTAAATCTTATTGATCTTAATTAAATATAAATTCATGTATGTCTTGTCAACTTAAGCACTACTATATAAGTTACGAGAGCAAAATATAGAAGAAACTAGTATGGATTTCCGTGTAATGACAAAAAAAAATTATAAAAAAAACGAAAAAATAATTAAATACTACAGCCTTAGCTGGTGGGGATAGAGCAACAAGTATTTTCTTCTTCCTTTTCTCCTACAGCCTTAGAAGAGGTTTATAAATAGAAGGGAAAAAAGAGAGAGAATCCTTCTTACATACGCATGCATCTGAATTACCTAATAATGGCCACATGCTTATTAATTTTTGGGATTTCTAGGCTTGTTTTCATCAAGCACTAAGGCCCATTTGGCCGCGGCCCACTATCGGCCCAGGGAGTTTTGTTGGTTTTTCGACACGTTTTCATCAAGCCCTAATCTAGAGATGAAGCCCGGGGGCCCGTTTGAAAACGGCCCACCGTTGGACCAGGAAGATGCTTTTCTTTTTGAAAATCAATTTGTTTGTAAATGTTGCTGCTTGTGGTGTGCTAGTGATTGTGGGTGTATAAAAGATCATGTCCATCTTACAAATTTGCCCTTAGGATGGATTTCTTGCTCATACATGCTTAAGAAATTATTTGGGTAAAATTTGACTACTGCTTTGGAATAAAAAAGATAAAAAATAATTGGGATGAAAGAGACATGTTTTCTAATAATTTTTATTTTAAAATGATATAAATTTATTTTAGATGTATATTTATTTTTATATCTTTTTGTTATTGTTTTTAACTAAACATGGCTCTGTATCTAAATGCATTTCCCTTATGTATTTTGCTTTAAGTACCCATTTATGGCAATGATTATTACGATAAAGTTCCTTCCATGAAAATGTTTGGTAGAGTGCATGACTATCGCACGTTTTAAGCCTTCAATGTACTTTATATATAACTAAATATTATCAATGCGTAGACGGAAGGGAAGGACAGCATGCTTTCTCAAGGCCAAATCAGCTTCCAGCACAAACTTCTTCTGGGTCGCATTTTTCATCACCTTCGGCAAGGTCACCTTCCTCTCTTCTTCCATGGCGTTCTTTTGGTCTTTCTTTAAAGGTCCCACATCTATCCATGCATTGAATTTGAGCTGGACTCAACCTTTAGCTTGGCCTTTTCTTTATCATTTCTTTAGGTCGGTTTTAACGTTTGTTTTTGTAATACAATGTGTATTTTAATTGTAAATTTTAAATTGTAATAGCAAAAGCTATAGAATATTAATTAAATACATACTTTTGTCCTAGTAACAATACAAATTATAATCTAATGATAGTAAAGAACGATCAAGGCACATGGAAGTATCTTCTTACACGCACACACTTATTTTCTTGTAAGAAACCAAAAAGCATTCAGTTATGGATATGGCAGAAGCTTCCTTTTCAATTTTCTTGGCGTGCGGTCAATTCATTACTTCTATGGCTTCAACCACAAGTCAAATGTGGCTTCTCTAGCAACCCTTCAAGTTCTTCTCTATATAAGCAGCATCCTTAAGCATCATTGTCATAATATTCAGATTGATCACACATACGAGCTAGTATCATCAGGCTAGATTTCTTTCTTCACTTGAGTAATGGAGGTAGAGGCATCATTAGCTGAAATCTTGATCAAGGTGGCCATGTTTGTGCTTGTACAAGTCTTGGTTTATGCGATTCTTTCAAATTCTTCAAATATCTTCTCCAAGAACAAGACAAGATCATTCAGTTTCAAACCTGCTCGTTCTCTTAGCATTCGTGGTTTCTTGGATGCTATTTCTGACATGCCACTAGGCAGCAGTGAGCCATCACCATTATCAAGGGATTCGAGATCATTCACCCAAGATTCCATCTTTGATGATTAGATCTTGACTTTAGCGAGTTGAAAATATCATTGAAATTTATGTAACTAGTTCTATTAGAAAATGCTATAATCATGGATTTCTTTTTTAAATTGAATAATTTAATAAATCTACAAGACTTTTGAACTGATATTTGCTTGGGCCCTTTACGCTGTGTCATCTACTCTTCCTGCAGCTTTAAATGCAGTTTATAGGGACTGGACCTCCCTCTTTGACCATCCATGGATGCTCAGCTGCACTATTCAAGGTAATTCTTTGGGTTGGATCTGTATATAACAGGATAGCAAGAGGAGATAATAAATTGGCAAGTTCCGACATTTCATGGCTAGTAGAAATTCTTGCAAATTCATTCAAAATAGGCAGCAGGAAACTTGGTACTTCCCAGTATTTTGATAGCTCTTTATCAAAATTAGACTAGTAAAATTGTAGGGATACATTACCTTTACAGAGAAGGCCTTGGAGCAGATCTTTGAGGTCAGGATTTAATTCTTCTGGGAGTGACAAGGGACCATTAACAATCTGTCACAAGTATCTAACAGTTTAATAGACATTAAAGATAAACACACACGCATGAGAAAACAAAGTGTGAAAATTACCTTGTCATAAGTTTCAGGTGCACTATCGGCAAGAAAAGGGCAGCAGCCCACCACCATAAAATATAAGGTAACACCAACAGCCCATGTATCAGCAGCTTTCCCATGGTAAACTGTATCTGGTATAATCCAAGAATTCTTATTTATAATTAATTCCACAGTATTGGACTATGCTTCTTTTCACGGAACATAAATAACTTATAATGAATGTACCTGAACAACACTCAGGTGCTGTGAAAGCTGGAGTTCCAGGACATCTCAATAGCCCATCATTGCCATCCTGAAAATTAGAATTCCTAAATAAGATGAGTTTGGTAGGTCTGCAGAAGAAGCTTAAATTCACAGTTTGAAGGAGTCAAAGTGGAAATTTGTAGAGAAGATTTAGTAGAGTTCTTGACCTGTGAAACCATTGATTTTATAACAAAAACAACAAGAAGAAGAATCATGAATAGATTAGCAGATGAGTCATAATGAATAGCATTACCTCAAAGGCATGGCCAAAGCTGAAATCAACTATCTTCACCCTTCCACTTGTAGTGACCAAAAGATTTTCTGGCTTAATATCACCATGCACGATGTTCTGCTACAAATAAGGGAGAAAGATTCAACTTTTTCTACAAAGGGAAACGGCTTCAAGAGATTGGCAACTTACATGGTGATGCAAATAAATGAGACCGGCAATTACATCCTTGAAATATCTTCTTGCAGTTGTTTCATCAATCTGTCCTTTCGTCTCCGAAATGTTGCTCATACAACTGCTTTCCACGTATTCAAGAACTAGATGATAACAACCATGTGCCAAAAGAGAGATAGAAGTGCATCAAAACAATAGTCCTTGTAACATTTTTGAAAAACATGCTTCAAAACATATGGAAGAGGCTATCCATACCCATATACATATAATCAGATTTTTGGTCATCAATCACCTCAACTAGGTTGATTATGTTTGGATGTTCCAATGTTTTCAATATGGAAACCTGCAAGAAACGCACATTTCAACCATCAACTTCCTTACTATAATATGGACATGGCGCACCAAGAATATGGAGTTGGTGATAAAATGTTCCACAGTTTCCGAAGACTAATAGACCTATTCAGAATGCATCAAATGGCCAGCCATTATATTTTTCCAAAAAACATAATATTCTTCTGGGAAATTTTGTGTCAATCAGATTGCATATTGGGGCTAGTTGCTCTTGTATGAGACAGAGTGAGCAGCTCTATCCACAATCAGAATTTGTCAAAAACTGGACCGTGCCAGGCAAGAAAATTCTCACCAGATAAGCTACTTGCGTCTAGAGAAAATCTTTATGCAACAAATCCAGAACATGTTCTTGAGAATCTAGAGGAACCGCTGATGAGAACTGAATATAGATATCTGAATTATTACAACTCATGGAGCTTTTAGCCTGCTTCAAGAAAGTAGCTGCAAGATGTGGAATCACAGTAGATGGAACCCTAAATAACCTAATTACTAAGAAAAAAGAGAGAATAAAACAACATAACAGCATGATCAAAAGAAAAGGCAAGCCTTGAGTTTGAGCATACATAAAAACAAAGAAATACATTAATGAGACACGAGTTCTTACTTCTCTGAGAACATCAGTCATGGCTGTTTCTGATTGTGTGATGCGCAACTTGCGCAAACGAGACTTACAAACAACCTACAATAACGATGGAATGATATTAATCATGGTGATCATATATGAATGTGCAGTTACAGAAAGAGATCATTCATTATGGTTCAAAGAAAATTAATTGGTGGGATCAAACCTTAGAAGGTAGGTATGTTAATGTTTTTAGTATTTTCATTATTTTTCTAATTAATTTTGGATTTCTAACTTGATTTTGGATTTTTATGTTATTTTTATATTTGAATTAGATTTTTAATTATTCTTATCTTATAAAAAAAGTAATACCGATAAAAAGATATAATCCATATTATTAGAATTATTATAAGAGAATTATTGAATAATAAAATTGCAAATTATGTTTGTATATGCCATCCATTCTTCTAAAAATTTTGACTTTCTTTAATTCCTATTCTTTAAGTTCAACTGCGTCACCCCTGGTACCATCTTGATTTACGTAATATCCGTCAAGATAACGCCAAAGAATTATGATTTTTAAGCATGGCTAATCTTGTTCAATATTGCTTCGTTTGGATTCACAGAACTTTCTAGGTAGTTGGTGGTTCACAGGACAGAAATTCTGGACTAACAAAGAGTGAATCCATAGCAATGAATTCAAGAGAAGACGAGTGCATCGACAGTACTGTTTTGAGGTTAATATCCTGTTTTCAATCATAGTTATGCTTGGAGGAGTAAAATTATGGATAATTAAAACAAATAATCATTATAACTAGGTGTATTTACCTTAATAGCATATGGGATTCCATCGTTACTGTTTCGATAAAGAACCTGCACCAAATACACTATTACCTTACTGTTAAACAGACACAGAATAGAATACAAGGAATTTATATGTTGTTCACATGCTTACCACTCTACCATAGCTTCCTTGGTTGATCTTCCTTTCTTTTACATACTCATTGATCATCTTTCTTCCATTTGAATGCTACAAATTAATCAACATACAAGTACCCAGTAAACTAAGTTTGATAATTTCCTAACAGATCAAGCTTGAATGAGATCGGTCACTAGCTAGTCGTGCTGGATCGATGCTTTCGACACCAACACAGGCAATAATTTGTGTACTTGAGAGTGAAATAAGTTTCAAATATGTAAATCTTTACCTTAGAATGCTTGACAGAGGTGATTACTGTAACGGGAATCTTCTTACAAGCTTGAGCCGTCCTTGGTGTGCAAGGAATTGATTGTTCTTCCATGTCAACAAAAATATTTCTGTAGGATAACTTTTGGTAGAAAATGTTTTCTCCATCATCTTGTCGACATGAGTGATCCTGAACACTCTTGAGAGAAGGGATTGGATGTGCAGTCCATAGGTAAAACAGACTTCTTGGGATTCTGAATAATTTTCGGCGAATTTATTGCAGCAACCTGAATCCTCGTTAAACTTGGAACAAACGTACGTAGGTAGACATCATGTGACAAGCAGAAATATCCCTTTACAAATACGTACTAGCTTCAAGACTCATCTTCTGCAACAGGAATCATGGACTTGTCAATATTCTTATCATACTTGAAGCTATAAATAAGCAAAAAGTCTAACCAAAAAGGTCACTATGCATCTTATAATCAGCACAAAACCAGGGATACTTACCTTTTATAAAGCATTAGGCACAAAAATGGAGGTAAAGGCAATAGTAAATGCCGGCGCCCGTCATGAGCTAAATTCTTACCCACAAAGAACTGTCCTCTTTCAGCACAGAAACATCAAGAAAGGCAGAAGGTGCAGCTGACCACAGCACTTCATGAGCTAAATTCTTACCCACAAAGAACTGTCCTCTTTCAGCACAGAAACATTAAGAAAGGCAGAAGGTGCAGCTGACCACAGCACTTCATGAGCTAAATTCTTACCCACAAAGAACTCTCCTCTTTTAGCACAGAAAAATTAAGCTTTGGTATTGACCGGTAGCTGAGCAAAAGCTACCAACTTAATTAGAAAAATATACTATAAAAAATATCTCTTCCCTCATCTAATCATATAGTCGGTGACTCAGTGGTAAAAATTTAAGATTAAAAGGTTTACTTTTTTTATAGTCTCAGGTTCAAGTCATGTGGTTGCTAATATGATAACCACTGGAGGTTTACATCGTCGTTAACTTCAAGACCCGAGGGATTAGTCGAGATGCGCACAAACTGACCCGTATATATATATATATATATATATATATATATATATATATATATATATATATATAATATTAAAAAATCTACAATATCTGAACTGATGTATATAGTTTTCATTGAATTTTTAGTATGATTTTACTTGTTTCACAATCAATCAAGTGTGTGTTTTTTTTTAAAAAAATTTATTTATCATATGATACATGAGTACTTCAATATCGGATGAGATTGACACAAGTAAGTGGCTTCAAGAAGTCTTGTTCCTTACCCCTTGTTTCAAGAAATCTTGTTCCTTGTCTTCTTTTCTGACTTAATTACGATACCGATATTCTACAATATTATACTTGTTAAAAAGAAATCCAGCACTTATTAAGTGCAAAATGCCAGGTATAGTCAAAATCCAAAGTCATGCACACATCATATTTACGCATGGTTAAGATCACCCCCACTCTTAAAAGACTATAGTTATCTCATCCAATCTAAGATTCAAAGATTCAGGCCTTGAATTTATATTAAATCACATATCAATCTTGATTTATTTTAAAGTAATGTTATTTTGGATAAAATTCTAAACTCAATCAAGTTAATCATGTTGCCGGTTTACCCACTACATCATCTGAAAATATTATCATCAATCATTAATTATATCTAATAAAATTCATATAAAACTAATTAAAACATAAAATTAAATTGAACTCAACTAAACATCCATTTCATGTCACCATCACAAGAGATTTTTTTCTGTTTATTATTGGTTATAATATTAATAAAGTAACATTTCAGACAGCAAACGGGGATGTAGCTCAGATGGTAGAGCGCTCGCTTAGCATGCGAGAGGTACGGGGATCGATACCCCGCATCTCCATTTTGTATTTTTTTTTTTTTGTAAAAGTCAATTGGTTCTATAGTCACAGCACGTTTCTCACAACTCCAATCCAATCTCATTTGGGACCCACATCTCAACGCTTCTTATTCGGTCACAGTCTTAAGCCAAGCTGTTATTTTATCACCTCTCACCGGGCACTCGTCCCCTTCCTCAGCCACAGCCTTAGCCAGACAAGAAGTCAAGAAGTATACGAGACCCGCTTTCTGTCTCCATTTATTTTATTTCATAAATAAAAAGGTAAAGTTTATTTTAGACCCTATAATTTACAAATATCTATACTTTGATGCCTTGGGTCATGGTGTTTCCAATGACCCTTAATTTACAAAAAGATTCAGTATGGTCCTTATATTTGTTAAGTTTGAATTTGGAAGTGACTATAAGTTGGTGTTTAGGGCTACTTTGAGAACACGAATTGCACCACTTTTCAAACCAGCTCTAAAAATTCTAATATCAAGTTTAAAAATTATTTTTCAAAGGCTTGTTCAAGTTTTGAATTTAATGCTACACTTTATTTTGAAAACTTATTTGAATTTTTAAAAGTTATTTTATTTTATTTTATTCAGTGGAAGTGGATATAAAATCTACTCATATTGAATTTGATGTTTTATATAAGTGCTTATATAAGATTTATATGGATTTTTAATATATAAATGTCACGTAAATCACATTGTAAAATCATTTTTTTTTTATTAAAGCTGGAGTTAGATTAATTTATTAATATTAATAAATATATTATAATGTTAGTATTATATTATAAATATAATAGTTAATCAAATTTTTTTTATAGAGTTCATGTTTTTATATATAGTTATTATTAAAAATTTAATTCAAACAAATTATATCTATCATCATTAATTGTTATTTTTTAGATGTTAATATTTATGTTGTTTTAAGAACTTGACGTAATGTTATTTTACTGGAAATAATATGAAAATCAAAACATGAACATCTAAAAGAAAATGATTAAAAAGGATAACATTTTGTTTGATTTTCTCAAGGGTCATTTTTAAACTTTTTCAGAAATTTTTAAACTAATAGTTGATAAAATACTAAAATCCAGCCTATATAAGCCAGCCAAAGTGAAACTGTTCTAAATTTAAAGGGACTAAACCTGATTTTTCATTAGTAAAATGGTTTCTCTCCACTGGTCCTCTAAATAATATTCATGTAAGCAGTTGATTCAGCTATAAAAGATTTGGAATTTCTAGCATCAGAATTCACAGTACTGAAACAAAAAACAATGAGTGCATCAAAAACGTTGAGGAAGTTGGAGGTGGTGTCACCAGTACCAGCTGACATAGACATTGCTAACTCAGTGGAACCTTTTCACATATCTGAGATTGCTAAAGAGCTGAATCTTAGCCCTAAACATTATGATCTTTATGGAAAATACAAGGCCAAGGTGAGTTCTTTTTTTATCTTCTTGTGATGGGATTTATGTAATATTATGAAGTGATTGTTTTCTTGCTTTCTTTTGATTGTTTATGTTGACCTTTTTGATTGGTGTAGATGTTTTTCTTGCTTTCTTTTGATTGTTTATGTTGACCATCTTGATTGGTGTAGATGTTTTTCCTTTGAAACAATGGTTTCCATGGATTAAATTCTTGAAAATCCAATCTCTCTTAAAGGGTTTTTAGATATTTTTAGGAGAGGCTAAGAAGATTGATTTGTTGGTTGATTTTATAGGTATTATTGCCTGTGCTTGATGAGCTTGAAGGATCAGGAGATGGGTACTATGTGGTGGTTGGAGGGATTACTCCTACACCACTTGGAGAAGGAAAGTCCACTACTACTGTTGGCCTCTGTCAGGCTTTGGGTGCATTTCTTGATAAAAAGGTAGCCTTTTGTTTTGTTCCATTTCTTGCTTTTTACTGGTTTCATTTCATTTTCCCCTTCTGTCCATGTTTTGTGCGGTCAATGTTGTTGAGTTTTACCTGGGCAACAAATTTTTAAACTTTCATTCCATTAGTTTCAAGCTATCAGTTTGATTTATGTTTTTATGATATAGTCAAGAATCCATACTGAGTTTTTGGACTGGCTGATAACAAGGAAAGTGCCTTATAGAATCTGTGGAACAGAAATAATAGAAGAAATAAGAAATCAGCTCCAAAACGTTTTCTGTTTTAAGTAGAAAAGGGGGCAATTACCTAGTTACGATCCCATCATATGAGGTCCTAGAAGGATGACTGTGGAGACAGTTCTACCATCTAACACGTTTTGTGAGGACTCTCAAGATTCAGTTTTGCTCAGTAGTGATTGTATGGGTATGATTTTAAAGGTAATTACAGTTTATTGAAAGGCTACTTCTTTTGGCTGCTTTATACTGAGCTTCATGCTGTTGTCATTGTTATGTTTTGTCTTTCTAATGGTAGAAGTTATATCAATATCTGAAGGTTGGCATCATTTTATTGGTGAGGGCCTTCACGAGCTGAGGCAGAGAGTGTCACAAACTATTTTAGCCTGAGATGTGCATGAACTAAGATATTTTCGGGAAGGAATGTCAGTGGTAATGAAAAGCCATAAACTCTTGTTGGAATACCCAAATGTATGTTGACTCGAATTGCTTGTTAGAATGAACTTGACTTGAACCATATATTTTCAATGTTTGTTCATGTCCAATTGAAAAATTCCCACATTCTGTTATTCAAAGTCTTAATAAGTTAATACATCCCATTACCTTCATACACATAAATTTGCTGGTTTTTGGTATTTGTACATCTATGTTAAACAGCTGCATTTATATATGGTAGAACTTTGGCAAGTTTTCCTCGCACGCCCTTGCAATGAAAGGTGAAAAGAGCAGTAAAGTTGGCTCAGGCTTTTGTTTTTTTCAAGAATATAGATCTGAAATTTGCAATCTTGAAAGCTACCACAATTCTTCCGTAGCTTTTAGTCAACAACCCAGGAAACTGATCTCTGGTTAAATAGCTGCATTGCCAAAGTCAAATTTTAGTTCTTTCCACTCTAATAAATTTCTTTTTTCTTGGTTTCTTTAGTGCACGAGGATGTTTAGGAAACTAGATATGAATTTGTCTTTATAGCAGGCAGTGGTGTTTCTTGTTTTCTTTACATTTTTGGTGTAAATGATTGTGTGGATATCATAATTCCGGATATGCCTCTGTTTATGATAGGAATTCTTTTCTTTTTGATGCTAGGTTGCTACCTGCCTTCGTCAACCATCACAAGGACCGACTTTTGGAATAAAAGGGGGTGCAGCTGGTGGTGGTTATAGTCAAGTTATTCCAATGGATGAATTCAATCTTCACCTAACAGGAGATATTCATGCAATAACAGCTGCAAATAATCTCCTAGCAGCTGCTATTGATACCCGGATTTTCCATGAGTCTACACAATCAGACAAGGCTCTTTTAAACCGCTTATGCCCACCGAATAAAGAAGGAAAACGAAGCTTTAGTGACATAATGTTTCGGCGTCTGAAGAGGCTTGGTATCTCCAAGACCAAGCCTGAGGAACTCACACCACAAGAAGTAAAAAAATTTGCAAGGCTTGATATTGACCCAGCTTCGATAACATGGAGGAGAGTAATGGATGTCAATGACAGGTTTTTGAGAAAGATTACTGTTGGACAAGGTCCTGAAGAAAAAGGGATGGTGAGAGAAACAGGATTTGATATATCTGTAGCTAGTGAGATAATGGCAGTTTTGGCCCTCACAACATCTCTAGCTGATATGAGAGAGAGGCTTGGTAAAATGGTGATTGGCAATAGCAAGGCCGGGGACCCTGTGACAGCTGATGATCTTGGTGTTGGAGGTGCCTTGACTGTACTGATGAAGGATGCTATCAACCCTACTTTAATGCAGACTCTTGAAGGAACTCCTGTTCTTGTTCATGCTGGTCCTTTTGCGAACATTGCTCATGGAAATTCTTCCATCGTGGCCGATAAGATTGCACTGAAGCTGGTGGGACCGGGTGGGTTTGTGGTCACAGAAGCAGGTTTTGGTTCTGATATTGGAACTGAAAAGTTCATGAACATAAAGTGCCGATACAGCGGTTTGACTCCTCAGTGTGCTGTTATTGTTGCAACAATTAGGGCCCTCAAGATGCATGGTGGTGGGCCAGAAGTGGTTGCTGGGAAGCCTCTTGACCGTGCCTACACAACTGAGAATGTGTCTTTGGTTGAAGCCGGTTGTGTGAATTTAGCTAGGCATATTTCTAACACCAAGGCTTATGGTGTAAATGTTGTTGTTGCTGTGAACATGTTTGCAACTGATTCAGAAGCAGAACTTAATGCTGTCAGAAATGCAGCTTTGACTGCTGGGGCATATGATGCTGTTGTCTGTACACACCATGCTCATGGTGGGAAAGGAGCAGTAAGTTGCTTCTTCCTGTTTGTCCATTCCCATACTGAACCAGGATGAATTTGTGCATCACTCGGCTCTCTGTGAAACCAAATAAGTCAAGATAGAGCTGCATGGTTCTTACTTTTTCACCTAGAAAGAACTACCACAAGTTTACCGAGCTTTGAGCTTTGCAGAAGATATGTCCTTTATCCTCATTATAAACACCAAAATTGCCGTGGTGTCTTAAATGTTACTCTATCAATTCATTGGTAGTGCTCCTCAGTTTCCCTTCTATCATAGCCCTAATATAGAATTCATACTTTATTTAATGTGTTATATCCTTTCAACTGCTGGTGTTTGGAGTTGATTATCCTGCAAGTGAAATCTTGCATGTCTGCTTCACCCCCTTGCCTGTTTCATCTGGTTACATCCTGTACAAGAAATAAATAATTCTAATCATATTTTGGATCAGGATCACGGAATATATATATCAGTGGATGAAAAGTTCACTGCCTGATATGAATTTATTGTCTTGTCTAGTTGCCTTGAAGCTGGTAAATGGTCCTCTTTTGACAGTAGCACAAATCTGACTCTAGCTTCTTGAGCATGTGTCTTTAGACAGAATCAGTAAAATATCCAAGAATTGGTTTTAACCTTTTGTTGTCTGCTTATCTCACTGCGTTGTGTTCCTCAGGTGGAACTTGGAATTGCAGTTCAAAAGGCATGTGGGAATGTGACACAGCCATTAAAGTTTTTATATTCCTTGGACATTAGTATTAAAGAGAAAATAGAGGCAATAGCAAGGTCATATGGTGCTAGTGGTGTCGAATACTCAGAGCAGGTAAAGAATTTGTTTCTTCTTTTTATCTCTCAATTTCCATTATGGTTCTTTTAATTCAATCTGAAGGTTCATGTTTTGATGCGTACAGCAGTCCCAATTGGTAGTTGCATTCAATCTTAATTTTTCATTTTTTCCCCCTTTTTTACCAAAAATGACTGGCGTAACTGGGCTGAAATGGTCTAACTGTGAAAGGATTAAAAAGTTTTCTTGCAACGAAAATCATTGTGGGAGATGTTTGATGCATTTTTCTAGGTATGAAGTTTGTTTAAAATAGAAGATAATTCAGAGAAATCCGTTTTCTCTCACATTCAAGTCATGCGGGGTTCAGAAATTTGCCAGCGAAGTGCCCATGACTGAAAATTTTAAAACATGGACATTTGTTTAAATTCCATGTTCTCTGACGTTGACCTTCACTTTATGTCTAACCAGGCTGAGAAACAAATTGAGATGTACAGCAGGCAAGGGTTCTCTGGTCTGCCGATCTGCATGGCTAAAACCCAGTATTCATTTTCACACCAAGCGTCTGAGAAAGGAGCCCCCACCGGATTTGTTTTGCCAATAAGAGATGTCAGGGCTAGCATCGGTGCTGGTTTCATCTATCCTTTGGTTGGGACTATGAGTACCATGCCAGGACTTCCAACAAGGCCTTGCTTTTATGACATTGATCTGGACACTGCCACCGGCAAGGTTATTGGTCTCTCTTAATGCCAACTAAACTTTTCATTTCATGTGCTTTGGCGTAGGCTTCCCGGGTCTGCCCTTGCAGAAGTACAAAGCCAGAGTGTAACTTATATTTGATTTTTTATGTAACTTGATACACAAGCAACTGATTAAATGAAAAGTTCTTGTTTTCTTTCTGCTTTTAATCCGCAGTTAACAGTCTCGTATCAATGATGGCTAGTAATAATTCAGGTTTCTCTTGCTTTAGCTTCAGAGCTGTGGAAATTAGAACTCATGCTTGTTACAGTTAGTTAGCATGGCTATCTCCTGGGCGACACACATTGCATTTTTAAGTTTCACAAATTTCAAGCTTTGGTTTCAGCCATTTAAAATGAAAATTCAATAGAAAGCAACACTCCTCTATTGATGGTAATTAAAGTAAATATGTTAATAATAATAATATTTATTAATTTGTATAGATTGGATTATGAGTATGACAAGTTGAGTTTGATCAAAGTTTTTGTTAATTTATGGAAGAATTTCTTATTTTCTGTAAAAATTAAAATGTAATTTGTGAATTGAGATATTACTATTTCATGTGTTTTTGATAATTTTATATACTAATTCTTCTTAGCTGTAAGAATATAAATTAGTTTCTTAATCAAATTGACATTTAACTATTTTTAAATATCTTAATTTTACTAATTGCAGTATGATATTTATTTATAGTGAATGATACTAAAAATATGGTTATAAATGAATGCTATTTTAGAAAATATACAATTAAATTGTCAAATAAAACCAACACAAATGTTAAGTTACAAACAACTATAAAAATAGCATTTTTTATTTTTAACCAAATATATATATATTAAGGAAAATGAGAAATCAACCACATCTTGGTTGACGCATGCAATTACTTGCATGAATCTCCAAGAACCCAAAAACACAACACATAAAGTGCCAAGCAAGTTCTTACACAGGGCAGAGATCTTCCGCCATCCCCGCACAAAAAGCTAGTTCTTTGACGATGACAGATTCATCATTACCAATATCTTCAGCAAAACACCGTCTACTCACGAAATCTGCAGACACATCAAAGCCTAATTTCATTCCTTTCACAGGAAGAAAAAGTTTGTCATTTGCTTTTGGATTCACGTTTATCTTTATACCATCCACTTTTCTCTTGCTCTATGTTCAATCATTTTCTGGCTATTCCTTCCCTTTTTCTTCCCTTATCTCTCACTTTCTCTCAAATTCTTCATCTCTTTCTCACCAACACCACACCCTTCTTCATGTTCCCAACGAATCTCCGTTAGCTGATGCTAAATATGGGGTTCATTCTTTGTCTCAAGAATACAATCTCACGTCTGAAAAGAGCCCTTTATTAAGTGCTGGTTTAAATGACACTGTAGCACAACATGGGAAGGTGGATGCAGGAAATGATTCTCATGGTGAGGAGGAGCAGTATGCTTTGAAGAGAGAAAATGGGGATAAAAAAAGGGCTGTGGAGAAAGAGAGAGTTGAAAGCAATGTGCTGGCATTGGATTCAAAAGGGAGAGATAGGAACACGAAAATTGAGAAATGGGTGAGGAAAATGGAGCAGTGCAATTGGTTTGATGGGAAATGGGGGAAGGATGATTCTTACCCTATATTTGCACCAGGATCTTGTCCTCATATTGATGAACCTTTCAATTGTTTTATTAATGGAAGGCTTGATAGTGAGTATCAAAAATATAGATGGCAACCAAGGCATTGCAATATCCCGAGGTAAACATAAAATATGTTCATATGTTTTTGTACCTTCTCAATTGTGTTATGATATATATTTTGAGCCTGTATTTATAATTTCTAGCTATAATATATTTGATTTCGGATAGCAATTGTGTTGAGAAGTGCAGGGGGTTTTCTCCCTTTTTCTATCAAATTATCAAATATTAATCCTTGAAATACATGCCAACTTCAATTTGCAGGATGAATGGTAAGATTATGTTGGAGATGTTAAGAGGGAAGAGATTAGTCTTTGTCGGTGATTCTCTCAATAGGAACATGTGGGAATCTCTGGTTTGTATTCTTCGAAATTCGGTGGAAGACAAGTCTAAAGTATTCGAAGCCTCTGGCAGAGAAGAATTTCGATCGGAGAGTTCTTACTCTTTCATATTCGAAGTACGTGGTTTGGTTTTCTCCTTTTCGTCTCTTATAAATGCCACAAGAAATCTGTTCATTGTTTGAAAACATTAATTTACTTGGATTGGTAGGATTACAATTCCTCGGTGGAATTCTTTCAATCACCATTTCTTGTTCAAGAATGGGAAATGGAAGGTAAAAATGGATCAAAGAAGGAAACTCTCCGCCTTGATATGCTTGAGAGATCATCCGACAATTACAAAACTGCAGATGTTCTGATATTCAACTCTGGACATTGGTGGACTCATGAGAAAACTTTGGACGGGTGACATAAATGTTTCCTCTCTTCAGGTATCATTCTTATTAGGAAATCATCCAGGAACAAATTATAACATCAGATACTTGCAGGAGGGGTTACTATCAAGAAGGTAGCCATGTCTACAGTCAACTGAATGTCGACAAGGCATTTCGGAAAGCTTTGAGAACATGGGCTAGATGGGTGGAAACAAAGACGGATCCGTTCAAGACCCTTGTTTTCTTCAGGGGATATTCTGTTTCTCATTTTAGGTATGTAACGAAGAACATAAGCTATCCGTGGATTCGAAAACAGAGGCTCACATAACAATCTTGTAACATTTTTGTTCCATTCACAGAGGTGGAGAGTGGGATTCTGGTGGGAAATGTGACAGTGAGACCAAGCCGCTTATGGAGGAGACTTATTTTGAAGAAGATCCCCCAATGGTGAAGATTCTGGAATCGACACTCAAGCGTATGAAGACACCAGTATTCTATCTAAACGTTACAAGAATGACTAATTTCCGGAGGGACGCACATCCTTCAGTATATAGGGAGCAAAATATGACTGAAGAGGGGAGGTCATTGTCGAGAGTCCAAGATTGCAGTCATTGGTGTCTCCCTGGGGTTCCTGATACATGGAATGAGATCGTGTACAGTCATTTGCTCTTCAAACATAAGCAGAAGGAACTAAAGCAGCAGCAGCAGCGTCTGGTACACAATTCAATGAGACTCCATTAATCGGAGAGTAGCCCAGCAATTCGATAAGCTGTAACAATTCAACATTCATATTAACTTTGTGATTGTCATGACATTAACTTTTATCACACCGGTGATTTTTATGTTAATCTATATATGGCATGTAGCCAATCCAATAATATTGGTTACACGTGGCCATGAATTTATTAATGCAAGCACAATGTTTAGACCAATCTGTTTCGTTTCCACTGACTAGAAGATTCCTGTGCAAATTTATTGCACGTTGGAAGACCGTTCAGTTATCTCTTAACCAAAATATCCCTCATCTCCTCTCTTCCCTTCCCTGCGCTCGCTTACCCATCTCCCCTTCTTTCCATCAACAATTCATGATTTCCGCAGACATCTTCACTCCTTCAAACTCTTCTCATCGTCCCCTTGTTTCCACCAACCTCTTCACTCCTTCAATCCTCAGTTACAAATGATTTGTTTCTCTGTTACAGGATGGTCCAGGTTTTACAACCATGGAAGCTAGAATGGTAGCAACTTTCATATAATTAGATTTATTTAAGTAATACTAGATTATTTTTTTTTCTTCTTATCGGAGTAATAGAATTCCACATCTTGTAAGTGTACCTTGAGGCTAGTTATTTAAATCTGTCATTACATCAAAATAATATAAAAATATAACAAATTTTAATTTGATGTAAAGCAAAAAAAATTAATTTTTTTTAAAGAATTTTTAAAACGCAAAAACAAACATGTTTTAATAAGAAAATTTAACCTAACCTTAAATGAAAAAAAATATCATCACCCAACTTTTATACAACATAAAAAAAAATTACATCAATTTATTTTCTCTTTACAGTATGAAAAAAAAATCAATAAGAGAAAAGAAAAACAAATTAAAGAAAAAAAATTGAAAATATCTTAAAAGGAAAAAATATTAAAGGGAAAGAAATTAGTTGTCGATGTATTGGATGCTGCTCTGCTATGCGCTATTCATGGTGCTACTGTAGAAAATACTTTATTTGAAGATGGTGATGATGCAAATACATTTCGTGCTTTTAACCCAAACTCAATTATATTTACATTTGAAAAAAATATTATTATTAACCCGCTATGGAACGCAGACTAATATTCTAGCTATTATATTATTACGTAATGATTATTTTAAAAAAATATTGGGATAATATTTTTTTATTTTTTAAAATTAAATCAATTTATTTTACTTTAAAATACTATGTTTTTTAAACTTAAACTACATAGCTTTTTTTCCTAAAAAAACCATAGCTTTAATTGACTTGTTAATCTACATGTTAACCCGTGACCTAGGTTTTTGGCTGGGTTGACCCCTGAATTTGGTATACCTATTGTTTCCATTAGATTAGAGACTGAAATGTTTTTATTTACATACTTAATTTAAGATTTAATGCTAATTTGGGAGGAAATATGTTATTTGGGAAAAAAAACCGAATTAATAATCAAGAATCCACCCACTCGTTTCAATTTTTATCCACCGACGGTGTTAAAAGGCATTAACAGAAAAGTTAAATCATGTGGCAAAAGTCCTGTTCATTAAGACTCATGGGACTATGGATTGGAACGGTCCCTTGGGTAAGAGACTCATTTTATTATTATTATTATTTTATAGACTCAGTGTCTTTGTTACTGTTTACCTAGACACAATTCACTGTGGATTGGAGTAATGTAATAACAGAGTTGCCCTTACCATAAAGAGTTGTAAAGACTGCAAGGGAAGGGTGGGGTTGTCTTTTCACTGGGAAGCATTTGGCATTGAATGGATGGTTAGAAAGAAAATGATCGATTTCGATTTTGGTGAGGCATTGAATGGCTGCATGCCCCAGGTTGCAGACACCTGGCGTAGGGATGCGCCTGGGTCAGCAGGCCCGTGCTTGGGGCTTGGAAGCACTGGGCGCTTGGCTAGAGCCGCGCGCCACATGGGGCTGCAGAACCAAGCAAGCGAGTCTGCGAACCCATACGTTTAGGTTTGCAGACCTGCTCACATTGGTCGTGCATCAGGACCCAAATTGAATGGGTCGTGTGCCAGAACCCAGAGGTAAGGGGTCCTATGTCAATACCCAATTATGGTAAAACTTGGCTTGGTAAGTCAATCTAATGACTCGCTAACTCGAAGCCTGACCCAAGCCATATTTTACTTTAAAATACTATGTTTTATAAACTTGAACGACATAGTTTTTTATTTTTCTAAAAAAACTATAGCTTTAATTGACTTGTTAATCTATGTGTCAACCTGTGTCCCAGGTTTTTGGTTGGGTTGACCCTAGAATTCGGTATACCTATGGTTTTCAATAGATTAGAGACTTAATATGAAATATTTTTATTTACATACTTAATTTAAGATTTAATAATAATTTGGAAGAAAATATGTTATTTGAAAAAAAAGTCGAATTAATAATCAAGAATCCACCCACATGTTCCAATTTTTATCCACCGACAGCGATAAACGGCATGTAATATAATTTAGTTAATCTCTTCTTCAAAAATAAGCAGAAGCAAAAATAGCAATATCGATCCTCGTCAATTACTGCAGAAAAGATCACGGGAAAAAATGATTCATTTTAGCACATTTGTTGACATGGAAAAAAGCAAATTTTTTATTTATTAAAACAATTCTATTTTATGAAGTTAACCTAGTCGGTCTTAGAATACGTTTGACAAGACTAACTCGACATCTCAACTAAATTTAATTGGAATAATATTTTTTCTGGTTTAAATCTAAAACTCAATCGTGATGATATAACGGATCATAAATTTATCGAATCAATAAGACTTAACATATATGCATTTTGGTGTGTGAGAAATATGTCAACAAGACTCCATTTGGTATTCATTTTTCATCACTCTGATATTTATTACAGCGCATATGATCGCTTATTATCACCTGCTTCTTGGCATGTAGCCTTTCATTCAAATTGAGCTAACAAGCATGCTATCTGGCCCAGCCAAGTTTGCATTGACTACCCTGCAGTTCAATCTGATCTCCCCTTCAGTTCCCGTCAGAGGGCTGAGATTTCCCATTCTTATCATGGACTCCACAAAGCTTTCAAAGAAAGCTGTTTGATTAGCACTGAAAGCGTTAACAAGTGCAATGACATCATCTGCCCCAGGAGTTGAAAACAGTTCTTGATCAGTCTGAAGCAGGCCTCGGTTACCTTGCAGATTGGAGTAGTAGTTACTGTCAAAGACATCAGGTGTTGTGGGATCAAGATCTGTTATCACACTCCTATTTCCACCTGGAGGACATAATTCCTGAAGAGCTGCTAGAAGAGTTGTGTCCAACGATGGGTCAGGAGCACCGGTGCTGTTGAAATCATACAATCGGAAGTCGAGCGTAGAACATTTTGCCCTTCCAAATGTGTGAGCACCTGAGAAGATAAAAAAGGAAATTACATCAAAGGAGAATCAATTATAACAGAGTTTTACAGTTTAGAGTTGAGCCTGCAAATAATACTTACCAGATAGAGCTACCAAATCACTATTATTATTAAGGCTGACATTAGTGAAGCTCTCTCTGAGTTGATCAAGGGTGAGAGAAGGGGCCGGAAGGAAAGCATTTGCTGCATCTCGGCTTGCTGTTGTACTATCTCTTCTTCCTAATGGAACTGTCCAATTTGGACCTCCTGCCTGCAACCATGCATAGTTAGGGGATTACTACTTTTCAACTCTAAACTTATTTCTATCTCAACTACTTTTTTGTCCAAACCCCCATAAAGTCATGCTAAAAAATTAAGTAAATCTCAGCTTCTTTCTTTCATTCAATTATGATAAACTATGATATTTGTGTTCTACGTTCTTTGACTAGAATTAGACAACAAGAGATCTATTTTATATTTTGGGGGGGTTGAGGGATCATTTTAAGATACCAAGACAACAGATTCTTCAGCTGCAATAGTGAGTATATCAGCACAGGAAACAGTAGCAGGACAGGCACTCTCCAACAAAGCCTTCATTGTATCAACAACTTCAAAACCTCTTGCAGAGTTGTTGTTCCCTC
>Ga0307513_10001566_pt1 | contig 32795 bp, 23 predicted proteins | sample 15_EM_MG_FD_202174 | JGI IMG/M metagenome (GOLD analysis project Ga0307513, IMG submission 202174) | Populus trichocarpa ectomycorrhiza microbial communities from riparian zone in the Pacific Northwest, United States - 15_EM | ecosystem: Host-associated > Plants > Roots > Unclassified | place... | reverse complement strand
ACTATTTTCCCTGACAAGATCCCATTCTTCAGAACAACTTCGAAATATCGCATCGCAGTGTGTGGGAGGGCCAAGTATACACCAAATTCTTTGAGTACCTCGCAAAAGCCGGAGGCAAGATAATTTTTTATACTCCATCACTGCTGAATCATTAACAGAATTCGCTCCAGGATTCTTCTATGAACGATGGGGGGACGCGGCTGTTCACTCCTATGGACTAGCGATGTCGTTAAGGAAAGATCAGGCGCTTCAGTTCAGTGACATAGGGTGCGTACAGTTGCCCGTTTTATGTTTTCGGTTGATAAATGTTCTCTCCAGCTACCAACACCAGGGGTGGCCCTATGAATGTCCGCAGCTTGAACGTTGTGCGTGTGTGAAGGAAGGAAACTCCCGTGGTAGGTCGTCTTTTCTCCGCTATGAGAAGTCATACTCAACCGATCTTTTCTTCTAGTCTTCGACGACAATGCACACGTGTATGCAATTTCGATTTATCTCAAATACTGCATCTCATCGTTCTAACTGCTCGCATCGCAGATGGTTTAATCCTGGATAAACAGGATTCATGAACCCTCAATGACGAACACTTCTGAATTATGTCCTAAATTTGTACATTCAGCCAGACAAGTACGCCTACAGAAATAGATCCCAGGTACAAAATGACATACATCTGACCTTGAGGGTAAATAGAAGAAGTAGAAGCTGCGGAGCATTGCCTCATATTTCTTCCATGCCCATTACAGCGAGCTCGGTGAGGCGCTGCAGTATTAAAGATGCCCCAGATAATTTGTAGGGCTGTCTACGTTCCTGTGCGAGATTATGGAACCAGTATGACAATGGGCAGGGGGTACTTACTGAGGCGCAGCAGGGAATTGACGGTTGAACGTTGATGTGAAAAAGGGACGTTTGCATCAGTCAGTGGCTATGTAAAATGATAAGATAAGATCACGCCAAAACTACCAATGATCGCGCGAGCAGCATGGCCATGGGTTTCTCTGCCTACTCTGCCTTCCCTGGTCCCTGGTCCATCGTTATTCAACGCGCCTTGTTCTTTTTAATAAGCATGAGCATGTCATATAGACCGCCACGCTGGACAAGCCTATGGGGATGACAACGCGAGCCAATAGGTGAGGTTGAGGTGCGGAACCGAGTAATAAAACAGAGCTACATCACTCCGTTTTTTTTTTTTGGACTTTGTTTTATGTACATACCTATGTATGTACAAATAGCGATCACGAAAGCGGACGAAAGTATGCAGGAAACAAGATGTGAGATAAGATAATAACAGGCTGGACTATAGTGGTACGGGATTCCCGGGCCGGAGCCCCCTTGCAAACCTAGGAGTTTGTTTGGTTCGGAGGCTGATGCACATTTCTTCACCACAAACCCTCGTCATCGAAATGCGAATACCGTACTTTACATCTAACGAGAAAGTTTCCATGTGTCCGTTCAGCGGTCCTCTGGAGTTGCGAGAGTGAACGTGCAGCTAGCTTGAGAGTCCCATATAATGGTGAGCAGGTGGCCTTCTTATTTCGTGCTGGACCAAGTTATGTCGCTTTCTGCTATGCAGCTTTCTGCTATGCAGAGAGCTCTGTCGTTCACTTGTGCTTTCTCTCTAGCTCTTCCATCCTTTTTTTCACCATCTCCTCCTCACTCCTGATCGATGATCTCTAGTATACACGTTTGCATTCTCTATCTTCGTTACCTGCGTATCACCCAAGGCCTTTATTAACACCACTGTGACGGTCTTCCCCGATCCTGCCTCCTTTTCGCGTAGTCGACCGCGACACCTATCATTGGAATTCGCGGGTTGGCGGCTAAGGAACCCTATTCCAATTTCTGTTAACAGCGAGGATGCCAACGTCAGGTCTACGATCATGCCTCCAACAGCGAAGGCGGCTCATTGTACCCAGGATGGGGATTCATCGTTCGCTCAGGGCCATCACCATCGCGCTCAGCACGTCGTTTCTCTGGCCCTCTATCCCATGCATAATAACGAAGACCCCTGTTATTTGCGACCCCTCGTATCGATTCTTCTTGACGGGGAATCATTCGGGGAAATTACAAGGGGGACAGTTAGCTGAAAAAAATCAGTTCCGGAGTGAGGGTGCTCAACTGGTCAGTCCTTTCCTTCGTCACCGTCGTTGTCGATGTTTACATTCCCTCTTCCCCCCTTTGTGCACGATGTCCAAGACGCCTGTTATTTGCGACCGCCATCTCGTCTTCTCTCTACGAATCCCCGGTAAGCGGGGTGGTTAGGAAAAGTAGACCCGACAGGGAGGGGTGCTTACCTGGGTCAGTCCTTTCATTCGTCGTTATAATCGACCCTTATACTTTACACAGCGACTACGTGTTCCCGTAGCCCAAAACTCTTTAACGGGAACGCAGAAAATGGGATGACCTACCTGAGCTCTCATCGCAACGTCGCCGCTCTCTCATCCACCCCCTCCCGCTAATATTATCGATGGAAATTCCGAAATTTCTGCGTCGCCTCGACTCTTGCACAGGCTGACCTTTACGACTGCTCACTGGCAACGACACCGAGAACGCCGAATTGGGAAGAGCGAACGGCTAGGGAAGAACCGATGGGATCGGACTCGCGTAGTCAGTGGTTTACCTTGCCTCGTCCATTTACTTTATCTCCTCACTGACCACTTATTCTAGAAAAAGACATACTCCTTCGCGAGAGTGAACAAGGCCATCATAACCCTATCCCTTCCGCATGATTGTAAGCGCCCGCTGCTAGTTGTGTTAACCGGATCTCCTCTCTGACTACGTCTCCTCTGTATTCTAGATAAAGACATCCACGTTAGCGAGCACAAACAAGGCCATCATAACCCCATCCCTTATATATGACCTCGATTATTATGTTGAATCGTACCTTTGGAAATCTCACCACTGTGTACGTCTTAGGTGGAAGAAGAATGATAAGTTCAATTGGCATGAAACCGCGACGGTAACAAACTCAGCTAGAAGCATACACTTCGCCTGTCTGAGCCCCACCCGAACCAACACCCTCATGGCCACTCGAATTTAGTCTACCCGCGAAGACGTCAGATACCGCGTGTGGAATCTGCACAGGGAACTGGACGAAAAAAAATGGAGTGCTCCCGGCTAGTTGTATCGGATCGTACCTTTGGCGATCACTCTCCTGCTTGCAGGCGGAGACAGTCAACTCGAACAGAGATATGCGCCCGCCTACGTACCTGGGCCCTACCTAAACCAACTCCCTCATACCCAGTCGAACGCCCTCTGCATACGAACCAGCACCATACCATTTTGAATGAGCGTCTAATACGATGTCGAACGGCCTGAGGACGAACAGAAGGCTGCGCGCAAAGTAAGTTCCTTCTATTTTGTGAATCTAGGTTGAATTAATTGTACGAACCTCCATTAGCGTAGGATATCTTCTGACACCCGGTTTCCCTCAAAATTTGACCCATTTGAACTACAAAAAAAAAGTGTGAATAGGAAGATAGGAATAATATCGGACTGACAAGTGACAAAAATCAACACGATATCGGTAAATGGCAAGTAGCGTTGAAAGCGGAACAACCCCTTCATGAAATTCCCCTTCGATTTCCACACGAGATCGGCCTCCATTCCGAAGGTAAGGATGTAGTCCCAAAGGAACATCATACACGCCACGACTACCCCGAGAGTCAGGATAGCACAATTGTTTCTCTGATAACGGAATTGACCTTCAAAACTCTGCCAGTGGGGTGATCAGATCGGCAAAACGCAACCCTGGAAGAACTTGGAAAACACACCGTCACCAGTCTTATCACAAACCACGCATGGATCGAGAATGCCAATTGATTCCCTGGACCCGCCATGAGAAGAAATTATTCTCGCGGTTCGGCGTGCTTAGGGGTGGTCAAATTTGAGCAGAGAGGAAGGCACGAAACGAAGGGAATAGTCCATATGACAAGACGGCCTTTATCGGAATACAGAGTGGAGACTGACTAACTCAAGTCAAAACCATCAAACGTCCCATACTGTATAGTCTCGCTCCGCTGTTCCCGCATCACTGTGATCTTGGGCATTGGGCTGGTTTTGTGCATGTTCATGGAAAAGTGTCTTGACTATCCGCCTTTCAAGGTTGGTGTTGTCAACGGGCAGGTGCCATAAACCACCATTTGGGACGGTATCACCCCCCGCACCTCGTCTCGCTGAGGTCACAAACAGTGTTTCTCAGAATCAAATTTATTTTTTAAAATAATGCCAACCTCCTCCGCCACCACCTATATTTGTTTCACCGCATCAGGCTCCTATAACCAGCACGTCTCGTATGGCTTGGGGAGATTCATTCTATAGCGGTGGTGGGGGATACGAGTAACGATGCGCAGGATCTTGAAAGAAATATAGGGTTTGGGACGCGGTATGCAAAATTAGGGAGGCGAAGAGCTGACCGCTGCCCGGCTCGCATTCAAAATGCGCGAAAGAAGAACCAAGGAAGTGAGTGTGTAGGAGATGGTATCGTGTGGTGACAATCAAGGAGAGTTTACTACGCACATACGGGTGCGTCACTAGTTCCCAGTTCTGTTATGGATGGTGCTTAATGATAAGTACTATACTTCGACAAGGCGGAACATAGTTAAAGGATATACCCTACCCATATCCCGCTGGTTTTGCCTGTGTTAGATCGATAGCTGCCCGAATCTCTCCTACAGTTGCGATCCTCCCTACATATAGCCACATGCGTTCACACCTAATTTAAACGGGGGATGTACAGGCATCATTCCTTACCTTGAATAACGCGTACTAATCAGATATCGCTTTCGGGTATCCTTTATATTTAATAAGGAGATTTTTTTATACCTCTCTATCACCATTTCTCGCGCTGTTCCTTCCACCCTAATACGCTCTTCAGATACGCGTTTCAGGATATGCAACCCAATCACAATCAATCGTTGCTTCTCGTGAAGTGGAGCTTGGGTTGTCAGCCCATTTTCAGCTAGTGCAAAGATCGTTCGGCTCTAAAAACAGATTGATAAGTAAGAGGCTCGACATGGTACAGTTAATCCTTGACGGATTAGATTAGATACGTACACGTGATCCTGTTGATAGCCATTTTCCGATTAGTGCTCGGATCAATCATCACACTGGCAGTCTTATCATAAGTATCACTGATTCACATATCTTACTCACGACGCGTTCAGGATGAGCGGGAACAACGGAACGAGACTAAGCCTCTAGGCGATTTGATTCTGATGGCTTAGACTTGGATTTGACAGCCGATAAAGCCCGTCATCGAAGCATTTTGTCATCTGGCATATAATATATTCTCCTAGTTTCCTACCTTCGCCCCCGATCGTATTCTAACCAATACTCGACTGCCATGATCTTGGAGCGAGAGGACCAATTGGAGTCGTTGATCCACGCATTATTTGTTATGAGATTGGTGACAGTGCGTGTTTCTTCTGTTTCGTTAACTCAGATCTAATCATCGTGGTCCCATCACTGGCCAGAATTTTGAAGGTCAATTCTGCCATTGAAAAAAAAAATGAGGTCTTCTGACACCCACGACAGTGGTGGCGTCTGCAATGTTCATTTGGGACTACATTCTTACCTTCAGGATGGAGGTTGATCTCGTTTGGAAATCAAAGTGGAATTTCATGAAGGGGTTATACCTCTTTCAGCGTTACTTGCCTTTTATTGACAACGTTTGGCTTGTTTTCTATCGTCAGTCTGATATATCTCCTATCTTTTTATGTTCATTTTTTCTTAGGTCAAACGGGGGCAAATTTGACGGAGACTACGTGTCGGAAGCTATGTTGCGCGACTGGAGGTTCGTAAAGTCGACCAGTCCCCACATCGACACAAAGTAGAAGGAACTCATTTTTTGTCCAGTACTTATGGTCTTTGGGCTTGCTGCATCCGAGAGCAAGTTTGACCGACACTTTTTGTTCGAATGGTACTGATTGGTGTCTACCAGTGATCCTCACGCTGCGAACATGGGCCGTGTGGAATCGGAACAAGCGGTTGTCCATTATTCTTCCGATCCTTTACAATCTTAGTTGGGGTTTAGCTATCGCCCTCTTGGTCCGATTTATCAATTCCTTGACATGTAGGTCGGATTTACATTTCGTTCTTGACTTTGTTGGCTGATTTAGTTCACCGTAGTTGGTCCACCACCCTTTCAAGGATTCAATGGATGTTTATTGACGTACGCCAACCAAGATATGATTTTTCTATGGGCCATACTGCTTATATGGGACGCCCGTAAGCGTTAATATGCTATTCAATGGCATCCTTCCTCTGATTGAAAGGGCAGTGTTATTGATGCTCATGTTGGTACCTGCCATCCGAGCCTGTGAGCAATCCCGATTTTAATCATCGGTTCAGCGCATGCTCATATTGTCAATATCAGATAGAGATGGGGGAAACAGCTCCCTAAGTAAAACGGTGTATCGCGACGGTAAGCTGCTGGGATCCAGTTGATGACAAGTGCGCTGAATTTTGGCCATAGGCATTATTTATTACTTATATCTCTTCGGTAAGTCTTGGGCTGGAAATGAATGGGCGACTTAGTGACACTTCCAAGTCCTCTCGTGCATTAATATCATCGTGGTTAAAACCCTTCCCGTGAGTCGAGGAGTTCCATTTAACTTCTCCCATAGTTTCTAATCAACATTCGATTACCATGGCCAGGCAGAGTACCAATTACTCCTGTCACCGTAAGCGGCGGATTTAAAACTTCACAAACAAAATACTCACGCAAGCTAGGGTGGAGAGATTGGTACATTCAATGCTCACAAGCCGCGTACTCCTTCAGATTCGCGCCCAGGCTGGAGATAGTACTGCTTCATCAGACGGACTGACGGGATTGAATACAACTCACCTCCCATGATGGTGAGTGGCCAGCGACTCTTCAATACATCGTTCGGTGTCAAAAATAAATCTCGACAGCAAGCGATCTTTCCAGCTTAGACGTTCTTCCCATAGGTTTTCTGCAAGTGCCGTTCAGAGGCAAAGTGAGCTCTTGTTCCACATTCCTGGTCGCGGGGAAACTGGTTACTAGACGCTGCAGAGCAGTTGTGTGCTCAATGTATTGAGTGGCTGTGTGAAATGGACGACGTTGGGTCTTCTGGTCGATCGCTTGAGAGCACGTGGCTATTTATTCATGACAGCGCATAAGGAATGATAAGGGCTACCAGGCAAGCTCAAGTTGAGGCCAAATCCGGTGCCAGAAATGAACGGCCCGCAGCATGTTTCTTGGTGCACATCTCAACCTAAGTCACGACGAAATACCCCCAGTGAGGACATGTGCGGAATGACAGAGCCCGATTTTGCATGAGGGAAATGAAAGCTGCGAACAAGGCTTGTCACTTGCATTCACTTGCGGACATCGACTTGCAAGTGACCGCAATTGCCTCGCATATTTCTGTATGCCCCCCAAAAACGAGATAAAATGGAAAATGGCCCCAGAAGCAAGGTATCCCAGAGGGGATCAGGAGCAAATACAACGAAATTGAAATGGAACGGCCGCACCTGTGCGCAAAAAGTGCTGGATCTTAGACTTGTTGCTAACCACTATTTAGTACATTTAGTATTGGTTGTGCTGCGTAAAATTGAACGCACAAAATGGGCAGGAAATCGCCCGAGGGATATGTACCCTCGAGGGAATCAGCGGGACGGACACTGAATCTAAAGTGAAACGAACGGACCCGTAGCCGAAAAAATAACAAGGGCCTATTACTGAGCCCGTTCTGTCCGCAATTGCTTCAATCCAGCAGCCTCACAGGCTCAGACAGCCCCCGACGTCCTGGGTCCAACATCTACGCATCAGTAATTGAACACGAGCTGCTGTTCTGTGTTGATAAAGTGCTCGAGATGCATGATCTTCAATCCAGGAAAGGTGTCGATATTCGTGTGGCCGGGCAGGATCACCACGAGGTAGGAGAGGGAGGTGGCGCTGGTCGTCATGTTGTCGACAGAGACAAAGTGCATTGGGCTCATTTTGACGGGTAAACCGATGCAGATTGCGGGTAGGCGCCTTGACGCTCGGGGGGCTACCCATGCCATTCCCGAGATGGCCTTTGTGCCTCACGCTCACAAAATGTTAGTCGGGCTCATTGTCAGCGGGTGTAGGGACCTGGAGTTGTGGATAGTATTTTATCGGCTCAGTGTCCTAACAACAACACAAAAAAATATAGAGATCACGAAGATACCACAATTCACTAGAGAAATATGACTATCGGATGATTTTCTATGCACTATCTTTTAATAAATACTCATATGATTGTCCCAGATGCTGAAACCCACAATATTCTTCGGTCTGAAAAAGGTTCACAAGGTATCTGACGTTTTGGGGTTTTGGAACGCACAGATTCAGCGCGTGCGCGCCATGAGAATAAAAGTGCATCTGGGAAGTAATAACCAACAAGGTCGTACAAGTTGTTTGTTTGTACCAAAAAAAGTTTATGTACCATGTACGAATGAAAAAAAGTAAAAACTGTTGATGGTAAAGAATCCATGTGCCCTAAGGTTCGGGTAAAATGTACAGTGAGACATGAAGGAAATGGACGATCTACAAGTAGCCGTACAGGAAGAATAAGATGAATGGAAGAGATATCACTCCATTACGCCGCGGAAGTCACAGTCCAGTGCTGATTTTTCCCACCATTACAATCCCAGATCTGCAAGATATTCCGGTTCATCTTACTTCCGCCTGTAAGGTCTAAACAGAAGTTGTCCATGGTCAGTTCAATAGGACCCGAAGTGGCAATAGGTATCCAGCTTTGTTGCGGCAAAGTATAGATGCACTGCCAGATTTTCATCTTGACGCCTTTGGCCCCTGTGAAAGTTTACAGGTAAGTGGGATAACTGGCTTAGGAATAAAGGCATACAATTAGATCGAACACCGGCATCGAGACACCATTGTGTCCCGTCCGGGCTGACTGAAGTTAAAACATTACCGTTAAATTGCCATTTCTGCGTTTTGGATTTGTTACAATCGTAGCTGCACAAACCGTCAGCTCGGATGGGCTAAATCGGAAGACCAACGTACATATCAACAGCCCTGCCATTTGCGTAAACTCCTCCGAAAATGCCGATACATTTTGCGTTATCGCCGTTGGGATGAATGTTGAGCGCCGGTAATCCCGGAGACCTGAGAGTGACACGGACGCTGGAATACTCGATGGTAGGAACCATGAGTGCCTCAAGGGAGAGTTAATAACCGAGTTTAAAAGCTTGTAACATAGACTTACTGCGGATGGGGTCAGAGAGACGCGTTGTACTTGAATAGAAGCATCGCCGGACATGCTGCTGGGAACAGTAGGCCTGAAATCTTGGAAAAGGGCGGAGGCTGAAATGTTAAAGACACCCTGGAATTTCCCAATGAAAATCGTTTTCCCCAGATCATCACGTGGGTCGGGACAGGTTCCCCCCACACAAGGGACGATGCCAATTGCTAGACTGATTTCTTCACGCTAAATAGGCTAGTCATTACAAAATCTGAATACATAGTATTGAGCACGACTTACTGCAGGGGTACTAGGAAGAGCAATAATTTCAATGTTCACCTTCTGACCAGGTGAGATAATAGGGGGTGCTCCGACGCTGAACAGGGCGTGGGAAGCAGCAAAAAGCGAAGCTAGGATAAAGAGGAGCTTCATTTCGTTGTTGATTTGGCCCGACAGCCATCTGCTTAAATAGCTTTTTAATATAAAAACATTCGTACAATCAGAAGCGGGCGGGCAGAATTGCCGGGGGTGCTGCGTGCTCCCGCACCCAGCTATTTTGGTGTCTAATTGAAAACTCTGATGTAGGTACTGAATAACGAGGGTACACATCCTGCAACACGCACACTCCAAAAGTGAAAAGTAGATACAGGACAACAGCTGAAACAACGCAGTAGCATTGTGTTGCCAATGATTGTATGTAGTCTGAATTGGGAGGTTGGCGGACATTCGCCTTCCCATGGTTTGTATTTCCGTCCGTCAGCCTTTCCTTTCACCGTTTCCTTGTCATGAGTGATCGACGTAGCCAAGGCTGCCAAGCTAAGAAAGTTCAATTCTGAACTCGTGATAGATTTCCATTTATTGGGTAAAACTTACATACAGCAGTATCAATAGCAACCCCAGGCAGTGTTAATTCATACCCTTCTCATTGGTAGACCGCGTCCCGCAGGGCATTAAAAAACAGAAGTAGGTCTGGCTAAGTAGTGCGAAAAATAAGCTTGATTCATTGTCTCAATAGGCGATGCGGTGTCAATCTCGACAAAAAAGACAAAAAAGACTGCTGATCTTGTTTCTGCCATTAGTGAACCCGATGTGCATAGGTCGCATTTGTAGGAAACTAGAAAATATATGGCTCAGTCGTATGGGGGTAAAAGACTATATGATTCATCGAGTAGGCATATGGTCTTTATAGTACCATGATGAGGTGAGGAAAAATAGGAGTACATAAAATATAGGCAAGCCCTTCAGTAGGCCTTCAGGAGTTATCTTTTGTTCACGATCGGGCATTGAGGCCATATTTGATGGCTAACGGAGACTAACTGTTTTTAGCGCTATCTTCGGAGACTACCGACTGGGTCCGATCGAGGACGCACAGATAAGCGCACGCAAAGTCCGTTAATAGCATGGAGCAGCACGTCGGCAGTCCAGGCTCATCTAATTATATATGGATCAGAAAGGATGCTCTCTCCTATCTAAGGCAGACACAATTTTTCATCATAACCGGGGGGTCAAATGTTGGTCAAATGACTGCTACATCGGTACCAATCCTGGAATCCGACAGATGTAAATGGTATAGTAGTGCGATTTTGACAATCAAAGAGCGGTTAGGGCAGCGGTTAAGACCTCTGATGAGCCCCTTCAGGCAAAAACGTCCAAAGTCCACGCTCTGGGGTTCGATTCCCAGACGTCCAACTTAAGCCCTTCAGTGGGCCTTCAGGCCTTCAGGCATTATCTCTCAATTCATGATCGGGCATTCCATTCTCGTCTTAGGGCAGCGTAACCATCAACATGACAACGTTGACCCAAACAATGATGCCAGGTCTCTTGTTCTTCTCTCCGTTGCGTCGCGATTTGGGCGAGACACGCCGTCGCTTTTTCGGGTGCATCTATGCACCCTTCTCTTCGTTTTCACCCACCCTCCACACCCTTTTCACCTGTGCGAATATTGGGGTATTCGCAAGTCCATGCTACCAAACATATGCAGCTGAGTGCTATTCACTTCGGCATATGCTTTTGTATTCTGACTTTCACAGGGTAAAGAAAACAAGTACCTAATTTTAATAGTTACCGATGATTATGCTGCATGGAGTGGTTCAACCCTCCCACCCATCGCAGCGTTTGTTCGGACACCCTGGTTAGGTCAGGATCTGAGAGCATATGTCAGGAAAGTGCTTCGCGCTTTCGCCCACCATGCTCCTTTCTGCTTTGCTTTGCACCCTCATAAATCCTGCCCAAAATTTACCTTCCACTTAACGCGGAAGCTGAGAGCGCCGTCAAAGTTCAACGTCAAAGCAATGTCCATACCTGATAGCTAACGGCTTTCCAAGACCACTTAAGCCCTTCAGTGCAATTGCGGACAACTAAAGTGCCAATAATTTATCTCCACCCAGGCGAAGAAAGTTCCAAGATGTGAAAGCCTAAACAGACTCATCATTGGATAGGATAAGATGCAGCGTTGTGCGGTCATGACTTTTTGATGTGGGTCATGACCAGTAACGAGTCATGACTCGCAATAGCAGGACCATCCTACATAGCTCTGATGGCGAGTTTAGATTTGATTCCCACTACCTTTAGGTAGGGGGTCTTAGGGACACAGTTTCGCACCGATCACATTTTCTGTTCAGGCTGTGCTGCTTTCTTTACAGCTGTTTGCGCATTTTGAGACCACAAGAACATCTCCTTCCACTTGAATCAATGTCGCCCTTTTCTCCCTGCCTCTTGTCCATTCACCCGCACCACACTATGCCTTCTGTCTCCCTCACCAACGCCACCGTCCGTGTCGCCTTCTCACCTGTGCTCACTGCTTCTTGCATCTCCCAGACCTTCTGGGCAGCGCATCAACGTCGAAATGAATGACCTATAATCAATGGCAGTACCCTGTGACATGTGACATCGTGAGAGCCTCCACGAGTTAGTGGGTGGGGCATGCTGGTCATGACTTTGATGACTTGTCATTCGAGAGTCACCCGCACAACACTGATAAGCTGGCGAAATTTTCAATATTCTTAAACCGATCTTGGGGTTTTCCAAAATCAATCAGATGGTTATGATGGCATCATGAACCCAGCAACTGAAGTTGCTCAGCCAAAAACTCGTGTGAATGTCGTCAGATTTTCGCCAAAAAGTCGAGATATTCAATTTTTTGACTTTAGTTATCCGCAACTACATGGAAATCCGGACTGTCAAACTTCGCAAGCCTTCGCTAAACACATTGTGGCGACGGATTCCGAGCGTTTTGCCGTACCTGCTATCTTTCTGAGGTTGACAGGACCCCGAAAACTTACCAACAATTTCACATCTTACCATCCCCCGACTTCTTTTCATTTTGATTTTTGATTTTAGCTAGATCGCTTTTGTTGTCCCCCAGCTCAGCTCGGTGAACGATCTACAGCCACTGGTCATCGGAGCAACCATATTCCAACCATCAACGTTTCCTCGATACTGGGTACCCCTGCTTAGTACGTCGTACGTACGCCTCCTCGAACCCGTTTCATACACTTTCTTACCTGGAGGTTTGTTTGATCAGGGATTTCCTACGTTTCGGTTTTAGTAGTGCACTTTGAGAAGGCTTTGAGAAGGTTTTTTGACGGTCAGTTTATGGGTATAGTTCAGGGTTTTTGAACGGAGAACTAATTTGAGTGTGTAGACCGCTCGTCGCCATCTCTCAAAACTCAGATCGGTACACATCTGCCCCCATTCCGATAACTTGCCTGTCATTGAACTCTTCATAATTCCAACTTTGGCAATGCCATCCCGAGGCCTCTCCTGCCATAATCCAACTCACGATGAGCGACTCGTTTGCTGACCTCTGGGCATCCACAACTCACCTCAAAACCACTCGCGCTTTCTCTTACCCCTCGTCCGAACACCTCAGCCTCTACCTCACCCCAAACTAAGACCAACCTCAAACCTCTCACACTTGTGGAAACCCTGATCTATTTTCTCTACTCTCGTCTTCCTCGTCAACCGCTGGATCCCGACGCAGAGCAGGGTCAAGGTCAGAATGGTCCTACCTTTTACACTGGGGTTTAGGTTTCAGTGCTCTTGATCTGCTGCTTTGACTCGAGACGGAGTCAGCATCGGCGTCAGAGGAGTTGGAGTTGAGGCAGAGCAGGAGCAGGAGCAGGAGGCGGTGGTAGAGCAGCAGCTGCGCTCAGCCACCTCTTCGCTAGGTCTACGACCTCCAGTGCGTATGAGGCGAAGAACTCGACTCTGGCTGCGCGGTTGGCTTTGGAGGAGCAACAGCAGTTAACGCCGGGAGAACCTTGAACTCAAATCATCTGGGATCAAGCAAAAACAACACGAACGGCGGATGTGGGTGGGGTTGGATAGTTTAGGCGGGTTAGGTGGGCGCAACACGAGTCATCAGAAAGTGGGGCAGGACAAGGAGGAGGATAAAGATTGGGAGTGAGCTGATTTTGGCGCTGGGTCGAAGTCGGCTTCCAGGACCAGGGTTCTTGCTTAATTTTTCTATCACTCCAACGACGGCGACAACTACTTCATTCACTCCTTCAGTCCCTAGGGCGACCAGCGATGGTAACCAATCAACCAATGCCGAGTACGGAAACTACGAATATCCTCGGGGATTTAGACAAGTTCGCTACGACTACGACTTCCTCGCTTATTATATTATGGTAATTAGAATCAAAGCGTAGTTTAATCCGTATTTTGTATGTTTTCTCCGACGCGCACCGTTTCAGCTTGTCTTGCATCACACTTACGGTGTTCAATCATTGTGGGATCTTGTTTGAAAAATGAGGGAGGTTGGAAGGGGAGTGGAATAAAATGCAGTCGACATGCACCGCTGACCTCCGTGGTGCAAATCCTATCGTACAGGAACTCATACCACTGTGCAACAGAATAATGTCATAACTGGCGCCAAAGATCCTGATGAGCTTTTCTATCCCAACCGCATACTTCTCTTTCTCTAATTCACCTCTGCACCCTTTCCTTCGAGTCGATTGGCAGCGCCCTTGGTCAACCTCGACGTGGTAAAGCTGATATTTCTGTCGAGACAACAGGAAGCGCACCTGATATCCAACCCAAGTGGCAGAGTGCTACGGGGAATACATATGTCCGGACAAACTATCCATAATTCATTATTGTATCTGAGAATATGAGAAGGGGGAACCAAATGCAATGAATTGTTCTCGGACACCAGGGTGTGTGGCGGGTATAGGGCGTACATGAATAGTATGGAGTCACGCGACGGATTGGACTTTGAGAGGGATTATTGCCTCAGTGGTGAGTTTTCTCGTGTCTTCCATGAAAGCCCGCGACGGTAGACACACTCTCAATCCGCAGGGAATGCATACCAAAACAATATTGGATATTGGCTGTGCACTGGTGGTCCGCCGATGGCATTAACGAGCCCACCATCAGAGTCCACAACTTCCAACCATGAAGCTCAGTAAAAAGCGAATTCGGACTTTAGTCATATTTCTGTAGCAAAAACGCCCTTGTTGACAGTTTGTCGACTTTTACTCGAATTAGTTAGGGCTTTGCACCATACGTATTACTGGTACGGCCATACAGGTTACGGGCTCTATACGGGCCCTTCCACAAGTCATCCGTACCATATAAGTTAAAGTTGAACAGTCAGACGGTATGGTACGGGAGGAACTACAGTTATACGGCTGTATTTATGGCACATGATAGAATTAGTTGGTCAAAATGTAAAACAGATGGAAATAAAAGATTCTAAGGGTAGTTTTGAGGGCGGCTTAATGACGAAGTTTAGCAACAACCTTCTCTCAGGCAACGATCAACTTCCTTTTCATCAACATAAGGACCCAGATGGTTTCTGGCTTGAGACTAGCATGACGGAGGGAAATGGTGTCCCGACCACCAGAAAAAATTCGTTCAACGGCTACAGCAGATCCTAATGATAGACAATAAATTAGCTTAATAATTAGAAAGGATAAGTACCTGGAATTGAGAAGATATCACGAATAGGGATTATCAGGGGTAACCCTGGGGTATTTTAGCTGTACCCCTACCCTACCCTCCAAGAACCCTTACCCTCAATCAAGGGTAAGGGTTTTGGTGGGTTGGGGTAAGGGTTTCTGAAAACCCATGGGTTTGACTAATTACCAAGGGTTTTCACCCAACTTAATGTAAAATCAATTTTTAAAAATGTGTTTATTAATTTTGAACAGTGAGATATGTTTAAAGCACTTGTATTTCATGTAATATGCCCTCATACATGTCATAAACAAAGATTTCAGAGGGAAATATATATTTTTGTAGATAAATAAATGTGATATATCTATTTTTTCTCCAATCAATACCCTTGACCCCTACCAAGGGTAAGGGTTTTTCAAGGGTATGGAAATCCTTACCCTGACCCTTACCCTCACTTACCCTACCCATTACCCAGGGGTTTCAAAACCCCTGGTTATCCCTAATCATGAACAAGGCGGTAGAGCTGTGGGAATTGAGCACGGCGGCCATACCACCATTGAAGGGGGTCACAAGCATCAAAATCTTCTTGCAGCAAGTTCCAGAATTCGGTTAATTCGTCTGTAGGAGTGCACTTGCATTGAAATCTTGCAGTGAAATTCTTTTGAGGTGATCCTGAAGATGATGATGATGCAATAGAAGAAAGGGATGTTGTGGCAGAGAGCGGCTGGCGAGGATGGCTTGCAGTGATGGATAATTATCTTTGAAATACTCCCGTAGATCAGCTTTGGCCATCTCCAGATGAATGGAAAGATCAGAGTTGTTCTTGAAATCATCCTTTATAGCTTTGTAGGAAATCCAGGGGTCTAACACTGCAAGTGGCGAACAGTGAGAAACTCATGATGATCTTTGATTTAAAAATGAGATTAGATGTACATGAAGACCAAATATAAACCAGGGACTCATCAAATGTTTGATAGTAATCGCTGAGTTTGCGATGGGCATCTGTAAGTCCTTTTATCAGACGTGGTGATGTGGAGTTGGGGAGAGATCAGATTATATCCTGGAGGTCTTCTTCTAGCCCACAAAAAATGGCGTGTATTGATGACAGCATGGGGGTCTTGGTTGTGGACATCTGGGTAGTAGCTGTCCAGAACAAGTCCGGAAAGACTTAAGCCAGGCGGTGACCAGATCAATTGAGTGCCAGTCATCATCAGAAAGTAAATGTGGCCAAAGATCGTTATGAAGATGGACAAAGGAGTTGCCATTGCAATAATCAAGGGCATGACCTGAAAGTTTGCAATCAATTTAAACATTTTTTTTCAACTTGAAGAAAGAGAAAGAAAAATGTATGCAACATTTGATGAATCAATGACCATCAGGTCTTAACATCAAGGATGAGCATCAATGCAGACTTTTGCTCAGTTGGCGAGAGCTGCACATTCATCCTGTCTACTTTCTGATACCAATGTTGATGATGCTGAGGGTTTGAGCGAACAGACCGTACAATTTTGCGAAGCTGAGTGGGATTGTGGATCATAATTAGCAGAAGGAATTATGTGATAGGCATTATTTCACTGACTTTGTAAACAGCCATCTGGATATCGTTTGAAGGCTGCTCATTGATCACATCACTATCTTCTCCTTCCACTTCCTGGGCTGGATCCATATCATATTCATGCTCAACCCCCACATTCACCTCATCTTGGTAGTTGAAGGTTGAGCCCAAGCACTGTTGTCTTTTGATATGATGCCAATACCCTCAAGCAGCTATTCATGTTTAAAATGATTAACACTGACATTTACAACAAGAAACTCACAATTGAACTAACCTTGATTGCCACAAGATGAATTGTATGAGGCATACAACACATGCGGGACTTCTGAGCAGAAGATTTGATGCCAGCTTTATGACACCGAGATTCAATTGCTTCCATCATGGTGTCATTGTTGCTTGCATTATCCATCATGATCGCCATAATCTGAGAAACATTAGTCAGTGAAGATAATGTTCAAACGGAAACTGACATACCTTATTCTCAATCCCATAAAGTTCCAAAGTTGACCATACAACAGCCGCCATGTTTTCACCGGAGTGTGCACCCATAAATTCATGGAAATCAATCAGAAGCTCCTCTACACAGAAAATAAGCAAAAAATGATTTAAAATTAAGGCAACTCATACCATATTGTCTATTGTTTCTCACATAATGAGCAACAATCACCAGAAAGGCATAACCATTACTAGACATCCAAGCATCGAGGGAAAGGCTGACCTTTCCCTCCAGAGACTACCCAATAGGTTGAAAAGGTTCACAATTGCGGCACCAAAAGAAATAAAAGAATCATGTACCACAAACATTGCTTTGGTGTCTTCAATTGTATTTTCCCCAAGAGTCATGATTTGCTGGCGGACGCCATCCTTTTTTGGAAGAGAGAACTTGGTAGGATCCTGGTTATACTCCATCATCGAAACAAACTCAGGTTTCTCAACCTCATCAAATGGTTGATCACAGGCAACAATCCACTCAATGAGCAGCCTTTCAAACTTCACCTGATCCCAAGGCTCCTGTAATCATGGTTAAAATATGAAGAGACGTCAGAGAAAAACATATAGCTGCTTGGGCTTTCTGTTTAGCAAATGCTTCCTTGATACCAGATGTTCATGCATCAAGCTTTTGGAGGTATTCAGCGTGGATGGAAGAATCAAATGGTTTTTGTCCAGAGGCAAACTGAATTTCTTCAGGAGTCAGAGGATGTTTAGTCCACAGTTTCATGTAGAGGAAAAGCTGGTGAAGCTGCAGGAAATGGCTCTTCAGATGTCCGATTAAACCTAAAAATGTTGTTAGTGTTACAACATGCAACAAATATGGATTAGATGTACCATTTAAGCTACAGTTCATCGCTTTCGAGATAGTCAAGACTTTGCAATTCCCATGGTAGCACTTGTAATGCTTATCCCCTGGTTCTCCAGCCTTGCCATCCTTGTTGACATCAACTAGCTCATAAAAGAGGTATATAGGGTTTTGTTTACCACCGCCCTGGGATTTAGTTAGTTAAACAGGCAATAAATTTATTTGTTGCTCAAAACATACAGTTTTTCTCGTGATGCTATTCCCTGATTTGGATTTCAATGTCGATTGCGATGCTGACTGTGAGTAGCTGGCCTCTAAGGTGTCTACCGCATGCTTCCGTTTTCGGGCTGGTTTCTTTCCTTGTGATTTACGACTCCTCCCGGAAGGAATAGTTTTTGAGGGAAGACTATCAGCGAGTTTTGAAAACAGTTCAGGGAAGAGTATATGATTTACAGTAAAATAGAAACATACCTCTATATTAGTTATCTCCACACAATCCGTGTCATTGCCTTCAGATACCGAGTCACTGTCACTTGAGGAACCCGTGAAATCGGCATCGTCCTTGTCAGATCCATCTGCCTTGTGTATGGTCTTTCTTGTGTGCTTTCATGATGGCTTCGGTTGTGCTGGTTATCTGAGTCCCATTCTGCATTGATGATTTTGGCCATTCGGTCTGTGTTATGTGAATGCCGAACCCGATCTGTGCAAGAAATGAGAAATTTATAACAAAGGCAATGTAAGACGAACCAGTTGGCTTGCTACCAGATGCAATAGGCATGTCGTCATCACAGTCGTTATCTCAGATGCATCCTTAAGTGACCCATCAGCATTGAGGGTTAGTGATTGAAAGTCCGGTCCGGTCTCGGTCTTTGACCTCCAGGGGCTTAGACAGAGACCGAGACTGGTCCACCAAAGTCCGAATACCTCAAAAAACCGGACTGGACTGATCAAAGACCACAAAAAACTGATCAAGACCGGTCTGGACCGGTTGCTGGTTCTAACCGGTCTTTCATTGAAAAAAAGACATATATTCATCAATAATGTTTGTTGAGGTTAATCTAAGCCTTCAAATGAGCCCAATAACGCTCAATATGGTTAGAAACTGAATATTCTACAATAATATTCAGTAAAGTCTACTATTTTAGTCAACATTGTATGGTTTAATTTATTTCTCAGCCAAATCTTGACTGTTTTGAGTGATCTTGGGCTCATTTTGTAGGGAAAGGTCAGGGGTACAAATTCACCAGTTCAGACAAGTCTGAATCGCAAAGACCGGTCCATGAAGACCGGTCTTTTTGCAGTCTTTGATTCTCAAAAATCAAAAGACCGGACTGCTGGTCCGGCCTTTTCCAGTCTTGGTCCAGTCTGGTTGCGGTCTTTTTGCAGTCTTGAGACTGGACTTACAAACACTATTGAGGGTGCACTGGTCTAAGAATAATAGTGTATCAGTTGCACAAGATGAGTTGATAGAACAAGAAAACACAGGCCTGACCCTCCCAAAAAGAGGCAACAGATGGTAAAATGCGATAAAGGGCCAGCCGAAATCGCGTTCATGGTGTCAGAACTCCTAAGTAGATGGTTATGATAGCCATTCATTGAAATGTATGGCAAGCATTGTGCGGCTGGGTACAATCTGCATAGGGTTAACTCGTGCTAAATATCATAGATAGTTGTTGAACTAGAGACCACTATGGTTTGTGTAAGATAGGAATGTGAAGTTAGGAATTAATGACTCACACAGAGATACTGTTTGACCAACTGGAGGTGCAATAAAGACGGTACAGTGGGGCTCCATGCTGACAAGGCGACGGAAGTGGTCAAGTCGCATGTGTGATATATGAGATCGGTGGTATCGATGATGCAACACAAGACTGTTCACGATTCGATCCAGAGGTAAAAAATGAGGGGAAAATACAGAAGCTGCATCTTGAAGATCAACATCCAAATTGATATATGATGAAGGGATTGACTATGCACTCCATAAAAAGAGGAGCACCAGAAAGTATCCGATTAATACAGATGCTCCAAAATGCGAGATCTTCAGGATAAAAGTGCATGTTTCCAGGAGAGTTGGGCTAAAAAAAACTGGCAAGAGGAAGAACTGCAACCATTAAGGTGATCAGGAGGCTGAAAATCAGCAAAACGAAGAGGAACCAGGTGGGTGCCTGGTTAGCAACAGATTGGGTTGACAAAGGCAAGAAGACAGGTTTGACATTTCTATCCAGATCATGTTTGCGAGTAAGTGCCCTCAGAGTTGATATGACGTCTGTAGAGGATTATGCTCAGTGCAGATCAGCTAACAAGGAGAAATAACACTGACATATTCAATAAAAATGAGTAGGACTGTTGGGCATGTTAATGAGGATGGTCTGTGTAGTGCGAACGACAGAACCTTTATAAGCTTTGTAAATCCGTGATTTTCATCAAGAAAAGCGAATCTGGCCTGAATTATTGTCATATGGAACTAAATAAAGTCAAGAATGGATCAGTGCCTTTTAATTTGAAGAAAAAAGGTGTAATTACCGCACATGAACAAAGCAAATAATGGACTGGCATGTTTTCTTCAAGGTAGAACCTGATCGTCACCACCTCACAAGGTAAAAAGGCACTGAAAGACAGAATATATATGCAAAATGCTCAATCTATGGCTTATGAATGCACAAGCAATGATTAGCACGACAACCTCTGATGGCAAGAAATGAAAAGGCCTTCACAACCTGGAGATCTCCACTTACATTCAGGGGATATCCATACCTGTCTCGGGTTTATTGCCTCTTGTGCAAAACCTTGCATTTTCATAGCTTTACTAGGATAGATTGAGGCAGTTGAGGGAGTGGTTGATCTGGAACAAATTGAACGATGGTTGAAAGATCATCAATGGCTGTGGGAAACAATTGGTCAACTTATGTAATCCACACCAATTCCACAGCAAATATCTTGCATGCGGAACTCATCATTCCCTTGTAGAAATTGAGTGGGATTTAAAAAAAAAAAAAACTACCCATACATACTGTACATACCATATTGCGGCCGTAAAGTGAATGGTTCAATATGGTATGACTTACTTCTGGGGCATTTGGAGGTGAGGGAGGGGTGAGGAAGAAGATGGATGATGGTGGGAGACAACAATCAACAGTAATCAACTGTTGATTGTTGTTGATCTGATGCTCGGTATTTTTCCCGCATCCATTTTGGTTTCACAATAAATTTATTTCATTGAAAATATTAAAATACTAGTAAACATCCTGGCCCAGTTGTAGTATTTATTGTAGGTTAAAAAGACCAGTCTTTGCTCGGTCTTTAGTTTTCCAAAATAGTTGTGGACTGAAGACCAGACCGCGGTTACAGTCTTGATCAGTCCTGATAATTTCTGGTCTTTATTGGTCTTGGTCCAGTCCAGTCTCAGTCTTTTTCCAGTCTTGAGACTGGACCTTCAAACACTAATACCACCTACCAACGTTCTGCTTGATCTTGTCCCATAGTATTTTGAATTAATGGATAAATGTAATGAAAGTGGTGCCAATACGGTTCATGGCATTGATCTGAATTCTATTTGTCATTGACAAATTGATGACTAAATTTATCAGTACATGGCGGTCCTTTACGAAGGCAATACAGAAATTGCATATAACTCCGGTGCCTGCCTGTGTCCCAAGAAAACTGGACAATAAACACCTTGCTTAGCTGGTGGTGTTTTGCAAGACAGCACTTTGTGACTTTTATCTGTGAGTCCTGTTTATGTGTTATAGAAATGGAATCTGTCCTTAAAATGTTTCTTCGTCCTGCACAGGGAGGATAATTGCACCAGGGGGAAAATCCTACCCACCCCCATCCCATTTCCAGGTGGTGTGCTGGTAGTCAACCCCTTTGATGTCATGCAAGTTGTGGCAAAAACTGCTATCTGTAAGGCAGTTTGAATGGGGATGACAGGGCTCTTTCTCGATGTGTGCCTCTACTGGGCTGATTCTTTTTAAATTTGACATCACACTCCTTTTTCACTGTGATGCTCATTTGTTAACTTTACAGACCCTCACTACTTGAATAAACAAGGACGCTCCTAAATTCAATTTCTTTATTTACTGACCTTGCTTCAAATTGTAGTCAAGGTGGTACTCAGTTTTCCAATATACCCAAACTGTAACTATCGCTCCATGCCTAAGAGCACAAATCTGATCTATAGTGATAGTTGGGCTTGTCTCTTGTGCACGATCTTGGTATAATTTTGAGAAGCGCTGCATTAATCCTACTGGCGAGTTTAGTTTTCTGTCCTTGCCTCTTCACCAGACAGGACGACATCAATTTTTATTTTGATTATCTCAACACCACAAACTACCTTCTCAACCAAAGGCTACAGAACTAATACGTTCCTCAAGTCCCTCAGCCACCGGAACTGAAACTGCTGATGCAGACTCTTGCCCTCGATCTCTCTACCCAGGTCCAATGCATCTAAGGCCAATGAAGAATCTTCATTCAGATTCTTCCTCCCAGAGAACCTATGACTATTGACAGATAGGAAACAAGATTAGAAAAAAAAAGGCCACTAAATATGTGTTTTAGACTCAGCAGGAATGCGTCAAAATCCATTTGACGAGACTTTCAATTAGTGTGCAAACCTGACAATGCATGGGAGGCTGCAAAGCCTGTCATTTTACCGTTACCACAACTCTATGAGTCTTGGGATTTCAGGCGACCCAATCAGTAAAATAAAATGATGGTGTGGATTCAGACAATGAGGAGAATCCTGTCTACCCTCTTTTGTGCATTTTGGACCAGGTTATAGTCCACTCATCAGTGAAAACCCAGAGTCTATTCTGCATACAATTTGATTCCTCATTAGTGTTTGAAAGTCCGGTCCGGTCCAGTTATTTAGCACTCATGGCGCTAACCGAGACCGAGACCGGTTAGTTTTATTTCAAAATCTCAAAATAACCTAACCGAACTGATGCTAACCGGTTAGCGTCGGTTTTTATCGGTTACAGAACCGGTTATAACCGGTCACGGTTGTAACCAGTTACTAACTGGTTACAACCGGTTATTTGCACACAATTTACTACTTGATATTTTAATTTTGATATAGATGTACAGCCTTGCTGGGGGAATGGGGCCAGCGAGGTGGCGTGTGGGTGAAACGCCGCCTCACATCCTTTTGTGCCGTGTTGAATTATGATCCCCACCGTCAATATGCATTCCCCACCGTCAATACGCCTTCCCCACTGTCAATATGCCCACCTGCTGTCGATACGCTTGCCTCACCGTCAATACGCCCGCCTCCTGTCGATACACATGGCCCTACGCTTGCCTCGCCGTCAATACGCCCGCCCCCTGTCGATACACATGGCCCTATGCTTGCCTCGCCGTCAATATGCCCGCCTCCTGTCGATACGCATGCCTCGCCGTCAATACGCCCGCCTCCAATACGCCCGCCTCCTGTCGATACACCTGCCCTGCCGTCAATACGCCCACCTGCTGTCGATATGCTTGCCTCGCCGTCAATACGCCCACCTCCTGTCGATACACATGGCCCTACGCTTGCTTCGCCGTCAATACGCCTGCCTCCTGTCGATACGCATGGCCCCTGTTGATATACATGCCCCGCCGTCGATACGCCCATCCAATACGCCTAGTCCCTGTCGACACCCCGCTGTCGATATGCCCATCATGCTGATGACGTGGCAGGGGGCATGACTGCCCACATCCCTCAACGAGGGGAGGGGCATTCCCGTGTGGACCTGTTGACACAGCGGGGTCGCGTTGGGTGGGTGGGTGACGAAGCGGCGGTTGCGGTTGAGGTCGCGATGGCGGTGTCAACTTGCCTGGCTTGACCCGAAGTGGGTATTCGCCATGGGCTCGACGGAATGGCGGTGGGGACTTGAGGTTGAGGGTGGTGGTGGGAACGAGAAGAGGTGATGTGGCAGTTTCCAACTGGATCGTCACACAGGTGACTGGAGTCATTATAAGTCACACATCTTTGACTTTGCTATAACTCTTTTAATTCTGTACCAAAAATTATGTTTTTGGAGTCGTTAAAAAGCTCGTAAATGGGGGAATAATTTAGTATAATTTTAGTATTGAAAGACCGGTTAGGACCAGTCAGGACCGGTCTTTGTCGGTTAGTCATATTTTAAATTTGGAACTAACCGCTAACCGGACCGCGGTTACGGTTAGGATCGGTTAGGTAATTCTTGCGGTTATGATCGGTTACGGTTCGGTCCGGTCTCGGTTATTTCCAGTTAACTAACCTAACTTTCAAACACTATTCCTCATGCTGATGCTCAAAAAAACTACAGGAACCTGGCAAGGAAAATGCACCGAATATTGCTGGAGGTGTTGCAGCCCCAGGTTCTGCCAATCCCAGACCTAAAAAAAAAGGAAAAATCAGGGTACATTTGATCAATTTGTGGTAGTACGACTCATATTAGATGCTAAAATTTTTCAGGCTTTGAGAAGCAGATATCCCTCCTGCAAATGTTGCGCTCAATGATCAGATTCATGCCCTTCGTGATCAGTGGAGATGCAACGTCAGCACTTGTCATTCAGTACACTGCTTTATTCCAGCTGAAGGGCCACACTTCACATTAAGTCATACTCACCTCGAAAGGTGGGGCACCGCCATTGTGTGTCGTCTCAATTTTAACCGTTTTTTGGATCAACTAACCCAATATGCACATGTTAGCTGCGAGAAAACAACTTTGTGACCAAGGGGGGCCCGGCATGTTGTTCCGTGACCCGGGGTAGGGGGGGGGGGGGGTCGAGCTTGAAGGGCTAAAAAAAATTAATATTTTGACATATGATACTGATTTTTTAACCTGAATCACACTGTTGTAACTTTTCCTGCAACATTAGCATCAAATTTGAGCTTGACATGGGCGCTAACCAAAGAATCGGGGTGTTCTCACAACCCACAAGTGGTTATGAGATGTAATGGGCCCACAGTGTCATCTTAAGTCCTCAGATTTGAAGGAGCACCTCATAAACAGTCATATTCAACTCCAAATTCAATGGAGACATGCCGGAATTTTTTTTTTAATCACTCTTGGACATATGTTTTTTTTCGGAAATTTCCTTTTTCGGTCTGACATATCCTTTTTTGGGGGGAGGGGGGGAGGGGGGTAACGCCCAGTGCTTTAAAAAAATTTACCGACCCCGTGCAATTTTTAACATCCTGGGCCCCCCTTGTTTGCGACACTGGAAAAACCACTGAATGATCGTCTTTTCGATGCTGTTTCTGCTCATGCTGTAGTCTCAAAATCACCCATCTTGCAAGTGCGAATCAATCAAATGAAAAAGGAAAAGGCCCCGCAACCGCCAGTCGCTCCAATTGTCAACATCGTCCTTCCGAACAACCTTTATGGATAGTACCTGCCTGCCAGTGGTCCCCCTCTTCTAGTGTTTGAAGGTCCAGTCTTAAGACTGGAAAAAGACCGAGACCGGACCGGACCAAGACCGATCAGGACCGGAAATTCTCAAGACTGATTAAGACCATAACTGCGGTCCGGTCTTCACTCTATCACCAATCTCAAAAATTCAAGACCGGGCAAAGACCGATCTTAGCGGTCTGAACCAGTTTTTTCAGCCTTTCAACCCTTGCACTAGAACACACATTCACGAACATAAGTAGATTTTTTCAACACAGAAGAAGAAAAAATACAATAACAAACACACTCCATGTTATATCCGAGTCACAAATACTAACATACGCTACTACACTATGCCCATCACTACTCGAACGATTGCCAAAGGGGTCCCACCAAGGGTCCATGAATGTAAGGGTAAGGCTAAGGCTAAGCCACAAGCAAAGCAGGCCAACATGACTAAACCAAGCTGGAAACGAGTTGCCAGCGAATCGGAGAGCGAAGAAGCTGAAGATGAGGCTGAGCCGAGAGCGAAGAAGAAATGAAACACCACACACCACTGAAGCGAGGAATCCCAGAGTGAGGTAGAGTTTGTCGAAGATGGGGCTAACCCACCCAAGGAGGAAGTTGAAAGCGTGGATGAGACGCATGGTAATAAGAAGTACCAGATGAACAAGAGGTTAGCAAAGGCTACTTATTTGAGAGGGATGCTCACCGATATCTAGGACGATGGCCTCAATGACCATCAACATGGTGCCGATCTTGAAGAAAAACCTGTCAAGAAAGATTCGACACTTGATCTCCTCACAATAATGTCGGACAAGGTCACTGTGAAGTTTAAAATAAAAGACGGCAAGTATGACATGGAAAAAGGGAGATGGTGCAAGCTATGCAAGTGAGTAATGACGCAAGGAATAAAGAGAACATTGCTTATTAGCGTGGGCCCAGGATCGACGAGCACTTCATCAAACTGTACGGCATGCGCAGAGCTTTTCATAAAGGATCAAACTCGTCATGTCGCCTGCATATTCATCAGCATTACAACATCTACAAGGAAAGGTGTGAAAAAGCAGACATACCTATCAACCATTGGGCGATTCCACAGGACATTTGGAGAATCATGGAGGAGAAGAAAGAGGCGGAGGAACGCAGTCGAATGAGCAAAAAGGAGAAGCAGCAGCTGTTGGACTTCAGGAAAGTGACTGGGCCGCACGAGTTCACAAGAGCGAATGTCCTCCAGGCAGTCGCAACCCTCATCACAACTAACAATCAAGTGAGTTAATAGTACACATCATGAATACCAGAATAAATCTTAACACACAAATAGTGGGACTGCGCATATACGGTTGCATTGATGGCCCATCAAAAATGGCACAGCCACCGAAAAAGTGCGCCGCCTCCACATTTTGCCGCCTTTTGTCGTTTCTGTCGTGATCAAGATTGAGACGGGTACTTTTAAGTCACCAGAATAATTTACTATTTAATTTGAAACAAATGGGCAGCTCCATAAAGGGTTTATCAGTGTTGTCAACGCTGGACACATCCGAGAACATGCTGTCACATACGTGACAGACGTGTAAATGAGCCTGGCAGTGTCGAAAAGTAAGGAACATTTTTTGGGACAACAACACACGCAATCTCTGAGATTTTTTCTGGGCTGCGCGTATATACTGTAAATCTACAAATTGTTTGTGGCACATTTTTGAATTTCGCTTTTCTATGACACAATCTTTAAAGTATCTTTTCTCACAGACCCTCAATTCCAAATATGCCACAAACAAATTCAAGGCATTGGGACTAAAATTAAATTTGTGCACCAAAGTCAATGATATCGGGCGAGTTGGCGTCACAAAATGTACTGGCATTTTGCATTTGCACTTTAGCAGGGAGGCTTCTAATACGATCATATACAAACAACCCAGATGGGAACAGTGCTGTGCGTGGTCCCACCAATAGCCGTTGGCACTCACCGATAATCCTGCGTTTCGAAACACCCTTATCGCCATGAGGCCGAAATCGACCACATCGGACCTGCCAACTACTTACGACGTGAAAGTATTTCTTCACAACACATTTGTGAAACATATGACGAACGTGAAGGACGAAATTATGGTAAGTAATTTGCCACCTCAAAATGGTTGAAATGTACTTAACACTTACTCGCGTAGGAAGCCCCAGGGAAAGTATCAGTCACCGCGGATGGGTGATCGGCAGATACCACGAAGATGGGATTCTTGGGTATGACAGCGCATTGGATTCAAGTATGGGAGGGGAAGTGGAAGTTGAGGGCTGGGGTGATCGGGTTCGAGGCTTTGTCGGGTGCACATAGTGGTGAGAACCTAGGGAGATATGCGGTGGGTTTACTTGACCGTGTTGGGATCATGAGCAAAACGGGATCGAAGGCAAGTCGTTCGGTTCATCCTGCATTCAGAAGCACATCATTAATTCCTATGTCATCAATCTAAAGCTTTATGCGGCAACATTAGATAACATGGGAAATAATAACACGACTTGCAAAACTATCCAAGATGTCCACAAACGTCGGGGCCTTGAGTGGAATAGCGATGAGCAACAATTACCGTATGTTCATTTATTTTCAACTTAACTTTTGTTGGATTGAAAGCTCCTTCCACAGTTGCTTGGGACACATAGTCAACCTTGGGAACATTGACGTTATGGCACGCATCACGAAGATCGCAGCTGTCAAAAATGCGACAGCTATCTGGGAATATGATCCCACCCGGGATGACAACCGTGTTTTAGGTGGCTCTCTGGACGTAATCGCGGCTATTCGTACCCTCGCTATCAAGGTATGTAAGCATCTCTTGATTTTCGAGATTCACATCTCATGCAGGCATGTGTAGATCCAGGCATCCGGACAACGCATCAAATATTTCGGAAGCATCCAAGTCCCATCTGGCCTTCCTGAAGCACTCAAGATTCCTTTACACAGCAATGTTTGCTGGGGAACGGCATTCAAGCTGCTTGACCAGGCAAGCAAACTTCGTCAAGTATTACCTGGTGCTTTTTTTATTCGTTTAGCCAATATACTGACATGATTTACATAAAAGCCGATGGGTTTGTTCGTGACATCTGCAGACCAGATGTACAGACCGATTACGACGTTACGCCATGATAATTGCGTTGTGAAGCACATACCCTGGACTGCATTCAAGATGACGGATCTAGATTGGGTTAGGGTCGTTGACGCACGTGATATACTTGGGGTACGTACGTCGGTTTCAATGCGAGAATCGAAGCTGATTATAATCCAATAGGATTCAAATAAAATTCAGGAATACTTCTCCTCCGAGAAGCAACCAACCCTCTGGCATGCTCTTCCTGCTCTTGAAGAACTTCAGACCGCTTGGGAGAAGAAACGGGATGCTCCAAAATATGCCCTGTACGAAGACGCTCTCACCGATGGCCTTGCGAAGATAGGGAAGTATTATTCAAGGCTTGATCGGAAGCCCAGTTTCGTTCTAGGACTTGGTAAGAATTTTCTTTCAAGTAGATGCATCATATTAATTTATTATCCTCATAGTCCTTCACCCGTACTACAAGCTCGTGTACATAAAGCTCTCATGGGGTGGTCCCAAGGAGCAAGCCGCTGAAATTGCAGCAGGAAACATCCATGCGAAGAATTGGCAAGATGAGGCCAGAAAGATTGTCGAGAAGACGGTAAGCTCACCCGTTTTTCATCCGTTTCTTTTGGCTCCGATACCCATGTTAATTCGATATAAAAAAGATGGCGCAATACTATAAAAATCAACCATCTGCACCTGATGTCAACGAAACTGAGAATCCCCCAGCATTCGCAGAACCCCGCGTGTTGTCAGAATTCGACAAGCTTCGCGAGACCCTTCTCGCTGACGATGCAGAGGAAGGCTGGGCCTCCGAACTTCGTCGTTATCTCAACACCATGGAATGAGGTGTGACAAAGGAAATGGACCTTGTTGAATGGTGGCAGGTAAGTATTTTATTTTTGTCGTCGTCAAGGATTGATTTAAATTTTCTGTAGAACCATGCAGTGTTATACCCGACGCTCGGGCGTATCGTGCTCGATGTTCTCCCTGCGCAAGCGTCGTCTGTTCCATGTGAATGACTGTTCTCAGGAACGAAACAAATTGCAGAGGACCACCGGTCGCGCTTAGGCCCCATCATGTTCGAAGAACTGGCCATCATGAACTCGGCATGGGGACCTGAACTCTATGATATGGCCGCTTGGAATGCTTCACAGGTGGAGGAGGTTATGGACTTCGAGGAATTGCTCACCGAGGACGTCGACTGTTTAGCTTGGGATAAGGAGTTGGACTTGAATATGGACTTGGATGCATTTGATTTCGTAGTCTAACATTCATATTCATATTGTATCTACCTTGCTAGTTACATTTATTATGAGCTGAGACCAGTCTAGACTGGTTAACAACTGGTCTCAACTGTAACTGCCCAAGACTGCATAAGACCGCATAAGACCAGTCTACGTCGGTTCAGTCCGGTCTTTTGCGGTCTTTGAACCTGTGAAGACCGGTTTCGGTCTCAGTCCAAGGCTCTCGAGGCCCAAAGACCAGACTGGACCGGACCTTCAAACACTAGGCTTAGGTCTGACTTGGGTCAAGTTTACATGTCATCGCAAGTTGGCAACATCAACGATCAGATTTATATTATTTACTCCTATCCCATACCACTCACAAGGATTTTTTATACACACAAGTACTCGCAAATACTTGCATGCACTTGCAAGTGCTCGCAAGTCTTACTGCAAGTGACTCGCAGATACTCGCAAGTGACTCGCAAGTCCTTGGATCTGTGAGTACACATGCATGCAAGTGTATCGCAAGTTCCTCACAGGTCTCTCGCACATGGGTGCTCACAACTGGTTTATTTAGTCTGAATGGTTAATTAGATTCCATCTGATTGTGATTGAGTGGGGTTACCAATATCATGCAATGTATTTGCCAAGTATCTGCGTCAATTTTTATTATCTGATTCCCTTTGATCTTAGTGGTTGTAATGTCCTTTGTAAGTATTGCTAAACATACCTTCCCATCACTTTCAAGCTAACAATTTCTAGGGTTTTTTCAAACATATATATCAATACTTTGTTCCCCCTGAGGAACCGGATCCCGGAAAATCAGCTCCTCATGCACTTCCCGCTCATTCAGTCAAGGGCTTCATCATTTTGTACAATGAAGAAGGTGGGCTTTAAGCTTGTATTGATTCTTTCATTCCTTATGTCATCGTGTAGGAGAAGTTGCAGGATATATAGCGGACCCCAAGGTGAAGGAGATGAAGAAACTTCAGGTGAAGGAGATAACAAATAAGTCGCAGCCCAGCTTGAATAGAATGCGAATATCTACCAGTGAGTCAAAATTATATTCGAGTTCTATCATCTTGTGAATGACCTTTACACTAGTGGAAGGGAGCGCAGATTCCAAAGTGGTGAGACATATGCAGAATATCGGCATTACCAAACCTCTCGCACCCTTCCAATACTTCCACAACTGTTCTGCTCGAGAAGGACGGAAAACATATGAAAAATGGGATGGTTGGCCAGATGGATTCTTTGAGCGCGATTTCACTTTCCACAAAGTTGACGACTACAACAACCTCCAAGTGCACTGGGTGAAAGACACACAGCCATCATGGGGGATTTGATTCCGCTGATTCCTGGGAGCATGGAAAGAAGCAACACAGAGTGCTTGGGTATCATCGAGTGCGATAACCCTGATTGTCTCATCGCAGTTCGACCCCAGACAACCCGAGCGCGCATCGAAAAACAACTTCTTGCACACTGTAAATGGGGCGCCGTTTTGGACCACATAAGGTGCGATGTAAATGGAAACACCCATGTGACATGTCACGTGGGTGTGCCTTCTTGTGGACAGTGCCATTGCAACATGTTTAGTTACTTAATTAATCATTTATCCTATCCCTAACGCAATCCACAAGACATTGCCTCGTCTCGCCTCCATATGCCTCATCTCAGACCTTTTTTCCTTTTCCTCACTCACCCACCCTCACACCACAACCTTTGAACACACCTTGGTGAGTGACTCATCACCTCCAATGACTCACTGAGGCCTCCTCAAAGCCTGGTTAGCCCAGACTTTCAGTTGCCCTTTACTCCTTCCTCCCTCACAGATTGCCTCTCACTGCTCATACCTATTAGCTCTTAAGTTCTGAGCACCATACCCTTAGCTCCTTTGAGCATCACACCTATTAGCTCTTGAGTTTTGAGCATCATTCCCTTAGCTCTGCTGAGCATCATTCCCTTAGCTCTGCTGAGCACCATTCCCTTAGCTCTGCTGAGCATCATTCCCTTAGCTCTGCTGAGCACCATTCCCCTTAGCTCTGCTGAGCATCATCCCCTTAGCTCTGCTGAGCATCATGCCTATTAGCTCTTTTGAGCATCATACCCTTAGCTTATTGAGCATCATTCCTATTAGCTTGTTTGAGCATCAATTAGCTGAGCATCACATGACTCTACTAAGCAGTTACATAGTTTTCTACTATCTATAAACCACATCCCATTGGTTGATACTCTGGATCCTCATCCATCTTCTTTATCTCATCCTCAAGCCATGTATCCAAATTTACCCATCCCCTATTCCACAAGGCCAACCTTCGTCTTGACGTTAGGATATACCCTGTCTTGACTTCAATCACATGTTCTTCATCATCCAACTTTGGTGGTGGATACATCTGTTCATGGCGTCATATCTCTTCTGCCCACCCCTCTGACCCCCGCCTCTTCTGCTCATTGACACCATGCAACTCCCCTTCCTCTCCCTGATTCTCAGTCATAGTGAGGACATCACCATTTACATCTTCAATGCGAATGACGGGTCAAGTTGTGTTGAGTGACGATGAGCGACCCAGGTGCATAGCTGCTGGTCGAACTGTGTCAACTGAAAGGTGGAGAAGTGGTGTAGTGCCCCCATTGGATCCAGAACAAGAAACAGTTGACTTATTTGACAAGAAGAAGGAAGAAGCAGCCTTGCGGAGACTTTTGAATGTCATATTGATGATGATTGAATGATGGTAAGATGTGAACAGAATGAAAAAGCAGTGTACGTCAATCAAACTGACATGTCTTCTCATCACGTGGACTCCCACGAATCATTCACATTGCCCCATCACAGCACATCATACCCTTAGCTCATTTGAGCATCATTCCTATTAGCTTCTTTGGGCATCATGTGACTCTGTTAAACAGTTACACAGGTTCTCAGTAAGTGTGTAGCGTGATAGGTTTCGCCTTTGGGGGTGAGCCGATGTTGTGTCGGCTGGGCGATCCCCATCGCTCTGGGGGTTCATCCGCCCTCTCCATCGGCCTTCACCCTGTGGAGCAGTTGACATCTAGTCACCTGCTTCCACACACATCAGGAAAACGCATTTTGATCCTGGCTAAACTTAGGTAAACACAACAATGCCAAAGCTCGCTCATCAAACCCAGGACACGTCATGATGCTTTGATAGGCTTTGGTAGTCTTTTTGTG
>Ga0307513_10001565_pt1:22500-32813 | contig 32813 bp, 20 predicted proteins | sample 15_EM_MG_FD_202174 | JGI IMG/M metagenome (GOLD analysis project Ga0307513, IMG submission 202174) | Populus trichocarpa ectomycorrhiza microbial communities from riparian zone in the Pacific Northwest, United States - 15_EM | ecosystem: Host-associated > Plants > Roots >... | reverse complement strand
GAAATCCACACTTTGACACCTGAGATTCCGTAACGAGTAGATACTTCCGCAGGAGCATAATCGATTTTCTGGTTAAATACATTACGAGATGTTTTTCCATACTTTCCGCATTCAGTTCTAGCTATTTCTGCACCTTCTGATCGACCTGAACAACATATACGGATCCCCTCCACCCCTTTTTTCATTACTAATGGAATATCCTTCACTATTTGACTAAAAATGGAACGAAATGATCTTGTTTTGTTCTTCGGTTGAAAAGAGATGTCTTGAGCAATCGGAGAAGCACTTTGATAAACAGATTTGATCTTGACCGACTCAATTAAGGTATTAGTGTTTGTTCTATTAGACAACAAAGATCGCATTTTTTTAACTTCGTTCAAATAAGAGTTGTACCCGTACGGAATTCTTCTGTTTCTCAGTATGATCTCTATCATCATCTCTATTCCCTTTATCAATTCTCCTATCCCACCTAGGTCTATGAATTTCTCTATCAATTCCATTACCTTATCCTTACCCATGAGGTTCCAACATTTTTTCCTTAATTGACCTAGGAGTTGTTCCCGGGCATCCTCAAAAAAAAGGGTATTATACACCCCAACCCCATCCCGTGGAAAGAAAAAGGTAGCACCGAAGAAAGGAAAGAGCGAGATGGTGGTTTTTGTTGTTCTCGCGAAGCGAAGATCATTCGCTTGGCGAATGAAGTGGGTCAACCTCTTTTTGGCTTCGGCCAAAGACTTTTTCTCGCTGGTCGAGCTTTCTACAAAAAAAGCGATGCGAGAACGTATTCTCTTATCTAAGCTTTTTCCCTGTGCATTAGCTCCCCCCATCGTAGATGGTTCAGCCACGCCCGGTACCACAAAATGATTGAGAACTACGACGGGGTCGAAATGAATTTTGTTCTTTGTATTCAATAAGTATTGCATGACCGAATAATTCAAGGAAGGGCGCACTGCAGGGAGGGTCCTTTTAAGTAGATGACTCGTCGGGCTGTCGGAGCGGGATTTCTTTGGGAAAAAGAACTTGAATAATTTTGTTTTTCTGAAGGAGTCGTCATTTTCTATCAGGAACGCTATGTCATTTACAACCCCGGCGTATTTCGGATGCTTGAAAGCCCCGCGGACCCGAAGTGATTTAGAAAGATTCTTCTTTATCGATGGTGATCGGTCATGGTATCCATAGCGTTGCTTCTTTTTCGGCCAAATCCGGATTTCGTTTTGCTTCTCCCGGTCGTCGAGCCTGATCGACTCGACTCTTTTCCCTGCCCCCCGGCCTCTCACTTCGTTTCGTTCTTCTTCTGTACCGTCGCTTGAATGAAGACACCCGATCGGCCCGGCTTTCCCAAATGCCCACCACCGGCCCTTCTCCTTTCCGGGTCTGGATTTTGCGCGTCGTTTCAGTCGTCGTGGTCGACGGGGAAGAAAGAAATGAATGAATGTTCTTTTGGGAAAATGTATAATAATACACCTACCGAGACGAAAGCCAAAGGTGAGTCTCGTAGGTGGACGTATCGAACCGAAATAAGATCTAAGATTGACATCTTGATACATTGATTTACCATAATAATAAATAGAGTCAATAGTGAATCCGCTATGGGAAGAGCCGCTTCTTTCTTGCTTGCTTGATAGGGGGGGGCTTCCATTCACCAACGCAGACTAAAAGTGCTCCCCGAACCGTGCTAGATAGTCACCCATCACACGGCTCTCAAACCCAACCTATGGTGGATCCCGGGGGACAAAGTCAAAGCGTTTGATCCTTTGCCCCATACTTTGAGATGCTCCTCCCCGCCGATCAAGCAGCGACGCTGCTCGTGATAGGCTAAGCTAGGTGTAGCCCGCTCTCTCTACGGTTTTGCTGAACTTGTCAAGCCGCTATTGTTCGGTTCGGATAAGTCAAGTCCCTTCGGTCGGTTCGCTCAGGTGGTCTTCCCTTATCTTCCCTAACGTTCAGACTTGTTCTGGTTTGATAAAGGAGCACCGGCCGAGCGCCCTGAATGAATAAAAAAAGGATAGCAGAGGGAATCAATGATTCTTATTCGACCGAGTTGAAGCTAGCAACATGTCGATTACACACCGGAGGTTGGTAAGAACTGAGGGACAATGCCCCCCTAACCTAAGTGGGCCTACCCGCGAAGCAACCGGTACTTGATCGGGCGGGAGCGGTTTGGTTTCGTGCAACGCCCTCGCAGCAGGAATAGGCAGTTGTCATTTGAAAGGAAACGCCCTTTATGGCACTTTTATATAGGGTTCCAAACCTTCGCACCCTGATGAAAAAGCCCTTTCTATCTTATCTATCATTTGTTTGACAGCTTAAACTAGGCCCCACTTTAGATAGGTTTTCGGTCTTAATCAAGATAGATCAAGAGCGCGTCGGAACTGTCGGTAGCTGCTTAGTCTCATCCGAGAGTCTAATCTCCTTGTACTGCTTTTTGTCAAAGAAAAAAAAAAAAAGAAGGGGGTCGATTTAGGCTCCTTCCCTTCCACTGCATAGCTGCGCTAGCAGGTACTACGAGCCCTCTGTCCCACGCATCTAACCAGCTCGCGCGGTTCACCGGTTCCACCGAAAACTCTCATTTGTTGAAGCGGAGCATAGTGCGCTTTAGGCGCCGAGCGATAAACGTCTCTTCTTTCGTTTCGGTTTATTCACTGATCTGAAACTTAGCACTTGTTTTCTTATTGATTCCAGGGGCGGCGGCGTTCTTGAATGAAGTCTATCCGAACTGAAGACGCACTTCTCAGATCAGGCTAGGCCTCTCCAGCTGAGCTGGGCGCCGGGGCCCTGGATGCGCTAGCGATTGGCGCATAGGGGAGTGGTTGCCCGAGTTTCTCGGCCTGGTATCCTGCACCTCGCGTTCATGATATCTACATTCAACTGTGCCCCGGAGACACGGTCGAAGCACGCCCGCCCAGTGTGCTTTTTTCACGACATGCTATGGTCCCGGGTGTCTTCCAGTGGTCTTCTAGCGTTAGAAGAAGTCGTGCCCGTCCCGGACATCTGCAACGTCCTCCCACGCCTTTTGTGATTGCAAATCTGGGACAAACTTCAGGAAAAGACTGACCCATTCGGTGACTTTCGCGGTCGCCCTCACTGAACCGACTTGAATCTGAACTACGATTCAGATCAAGTCTTACCGAAATTGGATTTCCTTTGCGTGCCATATGCGCTTAGACTTTACTCTTTCCCCTTTTTTCTTCCCGGTCCAATATTTGTTCTCGAGGGTCTTCGTTTCCGTGTAGAAGCAAACTCTCCAAATTTATGACCAACCTTTACGCCCAGTCATTCCGAAGAACACTTGCCCCCCCTATCATTACATTAGTCGTCTTCCCGAAAATAAAACGCCAAAAAGTCATCTAATAGACTTTTCATTTTTTGATAATTTTTCAGGTAAGCCGCAAGATCGGCCATTTCACTATCGGGCTTCATATCCGTATCCAATTGTGAAATTGCCATCTTTTTGGCTAAATCAGTGTAATCGATGCCCGCGGAATTTAGTTGCGGGTACTTAGTACGCACCTCTCCTAATTTCGAATGCCGCTTCAGATGTTTTTCCAGGACAGATTCGAGCTTTTTTTGACCAGCATCCGGGGGGGCGGACGTCTGGTCCTGCTGGTGATGGACAAGTGGGTGTGAGCCCCCTGGGGGGTTATCTTCTGGGTCTTGCGACACCGGAATATGGGCGGAAAAGGGGTCCGAAGGAGAAGGAAGCGGTGGTTGCCCACTTGATCCAACTCCCCCCGACGAAGGATAGAACGGAGCGAGCGCCCGGCTAAGCTCATCCATAAGGAGCAACCCGAGCCACAATATGATTTTGTAAATAAAAAGATAAAAGAACATGAAAAAAAAATAGAGAAAAAGACCAAACAAAAGAATCTGTTTTTGAAATGAGACCCTCCTTACTAGGGGGAGAGAACTAAATCGAGTCCATAGAGATGAATTATGACCACCATACAAAGAAAGAGAAATGCTCATCCAGACCTTGATTCCGTTCGTGTAAGCCATTATTCCCAAATCGAGGCACCCCATGTTTCTCAAAATTTGCATCATTCTACGGAACTGACTGAGGTTAGTCAAACTAACCTATTTTCGCCACATGGGGGTTATGGGAATCGAACCCAATATTCTTCCGCGACCCCTCTACGAATAACAAGAAAACTTTTATATTTTCTACAAGCTTCGCCGCTTTTCAAAAACTATTTGCTTGCAACGCCTCTTACGGAAAAAGAGGGCGTCGTCAGTTGGTTGTCGGCATTTAGCCGCTTTTTTCTTTTTTTCTTACTTACGAAAATGGACCGCTATGTAGTTTGTTTGCCCGCTGCTTCCCTACGTCCCCCTTTCTACTTCATCGTCGTTGTTGGTTCTTCTGCACTGCTTGATCTGTTCATTCGTCACCGTACCTTTTCAATGAAAGAAGACAAGGTATATGCTTCCCAAAAAGCAAGAGCAGATTCTGTGCATCAATTCCTTGCTTTTATATGTATAGAGATACCCCCTAGGGCTCGCTTCGAAAGAAAGAACTCTTCTTTACACAATTCTCAGTCATATTCAATCTCGAAAGACCTCCGTCACTTCTTCCCTGTTCCCGTCTTAGGAACACTCACTTCCGTCGACGAGAAGGGAAAGGAGGCACTCACTGAGGCGACAATCCCATAAAGGAAGGGGTCCAATCTGCATGTGTTAAGCACCGCGCATTTAAGAGAAGCTAGCGTCCGATTCCATGCGTCCCTATGCTATAGAATCGCGGACGATGTCGATGCATCTTTCACGTCAAGCGAGCTCTTGCCGCTGTTGGAGAAGGAGCTGGGATCTTATCCGCTTCGGAGGTTGGAGGAGGTTAATCAATAGGGGAATCCGCTGGTATTTAATCTTCCTCTATCCATTTATTATTTTTTTTCATGGACATCTGATATTCATTTTTAAACCAAACAAGGATCTGACTCAATTCAATAGAAACTTCACTTCTACCTTTACTATTACAGGGTGGTATTGTATTGGAGCTTAGGCCACTCGAACGCGTCTTTTTTAGCAGCTTTCATCTTAGCCTTGAAGGAAGGAAGTCAGGCACTCATCTCAGTCTCAGGGACATGCCCTGAATCAACTGCTGGTGGAAGATTTGATGGAGGAATTGGACAACTAGGCTCTTAGGCAGCTATTGAATCCGCCCCGAACACTTTCCTGACAGCGTCCGGCTTTGCTTGATTAGGGATTAGGCTTAGGGAAGAAGAAAGAGAAGATGCGGCTGCTTGAGAAGCAAGCTGTTGGGAGTTAGGAGGAATGCGCTCTTAAAGAAATGCCACTAGTAGTCAGAAAGAGGCTTAGCAATCATTCGAAAGTCAAGGACTTATGCTTAGTTAAGACTAACTTTCTTTTATTAATCGGTAGGGAAATTCCTTTTTTCGGGAAGTCCAGACATGAATAAAGCAATGAAGGAAGTGTGGCGAATTCATTTAGATACCGAATCTACTGCCCTAGACTACACGGATCGAACGAGAAGAAAGTCGCCAATTCTCTCCCTAAAGGGAGTTTCAGTTCTCTGAGGGTTAATATAAGACCCTTTTCTAGTCTTTTTTTTAGCCAAAGTTCTCCCTTATATTCCGTGTAAACTCCTGCCCGTCCATTCAATGCTCTAATAAGCTTTCTCCCTCAATCAAGGCTGTTCAGAAAGTCCTTAGGTTCGGTTAAATCTGGGATGGACGGCTTTGGCAGGCATGGATGAATTGCTTATAGTAAGGTAGAAGGGGTGCGGGATAGGATAAAGATTCTTTCTTCTAAGCTTGAAAGCCGAATCTCTCTTTTCTCTCCCGAAGCAACTGCCTAAGGAAAGAGGAAAAGCCTTGAATAGGCACTGGTATCTCCATCGAAGCTTTGGGACGAAGCTGTAGTGGATGTGAACTCTTTTCTAGGGTTTGCCATTCCGGTAAGAGAGTGAAGATAGTAAGCGTATGAAGAAGAGTTCATAGGCGGATCGAACTCCAAGCGAGGGCGGTAAGGCATTACGCTGTGGCATTCGACTTTCTTGCTATCCTCTCTGAAGGAAGGCTCAAAGGCAAGTCAGCGGTAAGGTATCTAGAATAGATAGATTCTCTCCGACAAAAAGACGATCTTTTCATGCTTTAAATTGAAAGAGAGAAGGAGCCCTACTCTAATCAAAAGACTAAAGGCCCCTAAAAACAAGATTTTCCCTAGTCTAATCGTGCCGCTTGAATCAAAGCTTCAATAAGCGCGGGTTATTTCCCTTAGTAGATCTTGCTCTCGGGTAAAGTCCTTATACTTGGCTTGGCCACTCTATCACTTGGGCTGGGATCGCTTCGCACCTAAATGCATTTCCCGTTCCCTTATTTTTATGTAAAGGTATTGACTACTCTATGGCTATTACGCTTTTTCCTTCAACGGAAAGAGTACCAGCAAAAGCAGAGTTCAAAGCATCATAAGAGCAAACAAAAGAGCAAACCGAACAAGCAAGAGACAAGAGCTTCTTCTCGGCATCCTTAAGAAGTAGATTCCCTTTCTGGGCTACTTGACTACGCTATTATTGTGAAAACATCAGGCACATTAAGAAGTTTTTTCTCTAGCCTTGAGCAAGATCTACTAAGGGAAAGTACTGGAATGGGAGTGTAGGGTAGGACCTCCTAAAGTCAAAGTCAAGCATTTTTTTATCCTCGGAGTCAATCGCTTCCTTAAGCCCGGGAAAGAAGAATCCCAGTCGAGGGCCCTCTTCCTACTGACTTTGCGGCGCTTACTCTAAGAGCGGCAACAGCAAGTGCCCTTACTCAACATCTTTTAACGGGATTGGATCAACTACTTATTTAGTTACGTTACGATAGAACCAAACTCAACGGATGAAAGAACAGCAATTCTCTGTTCATGGTTTCATGGGAAAAGAGTGAACAGTCGATTCGGCAAGGAGAGGTGTTACGAACACCAGGGCAATCTCGATGAAAGTAGAAGGAACTAGATCAACGGCTACTTTCCAGCTTGCTGCTTTCACTATGACCTTCCCCACCGAATCTTCTCCTCCATATAGGCGGGGTATAGGAGAAGCCCCGGAACTACGCTTGAAGCTTCATTCAGATCGATTCCAGTCGCCGCTACGCCACATCAATCCGTTATGGCTCGACTCTCTTCCTTAGCAACTACGGATTCTCCGGGCAGCCATATTTTCTTTTAATTACATAAGTACATTAGTTAGACGAGCTGTGGATTACATAACCCCGATTCGCACCAAGTTTTCTCTGTCGGACATGGAGAAAGCTCCAAGGATTGACCCGGGGTTAGACTACTCTACGGAACCCCTTTTGACGACTGCTCTGTGCTTGCCGCTCTCTTTCGTTCTTCCGGCCAGGACCAATTCCGCCTAAGGCCATGATCGAGTCATGACGAGCTAGACTGATGACGCTCTTTCAAGGACCGGCAAAACTCTCTAATGCTGATGATCAAACGTTGCTTCGGATGTGTATGAGAAGGAAGCTTCTCACAGATATTGACTCTTAGATAGATACCAGCATAGTATCTTAATTACCAGTTTCTTGAACTTGGTTGCACTCGTAAAGCGAGCGATAGCTTAAGAGAGCAGCGAAAGAAGCCCCTTATAAGGCAACTAGGCGGTGATATTTCCTGACTAGCAAGTGGAGGAGCATTCCAGTCTCTGATGGCGTAGCCGATGTGTCATGCTAGGAAGCTGAGCTAGGGCATTTTTTCTTTCTATTTAGAGAGAGGGGAGTGAAAACCTTCCTCTATGCTGACAGAAGCGGAGAGGAAGGCAACAAAGAAGGAACCAGGCTAGGGACATGGTAATAGCAGTCTCTGTTCACTCATGCTTGCTGCTTAAGACTCTCTTTTCCCTCTCCCCCAACTGAATGAATGGCGGGATTGAATCTCTAAAGAGAAGGTCTTCTTCCACGCTTATACCATTTCTAGGCTTCCATTTCACCGGCGAGGAACTGAGACTTCTAGTAGTAATGAACTCCACTCATGGCCTCTGGTTTAGTGGTTTCACTCCTTGCATCAGACCGTACTTCCCTCGCTTGGTACTCGCTAGCATAGCACTCCGCTCCCAACCAAATCTCCATGTGATCCCTACCCTCATCCATCAATAGCTGAAGGGCGGTAGTCTTAGGCGAATACTTTTTCAAAGAATCCCTTCCTTCGGCGAAGGGCTAGACACTTCTATAGTGGGATCTCTTGAACCTATGAAACTGGTGAAAGTGGGTGAACCCCTTGCCCTTTCCCTGGCTCCTTGCCTCTCTCACTCAAGAGAAGGTCAGGTGATCCCTTTCTGTCTCCTTCTCAGTTAGGTCAATAAGCCCCTTCCTTTTGGTTCATGTAAGAAAGGCGAAGGTGAATCCTTTTCTCCCCTCTTCTCTTGGTACAGGAGCTGAACCCATTCATTGCTGCTTCCTTGGTTGCTGCACCTGCTTCTGCTCTTGGGTTGGTAACGAAAGCTGCTTGGCACGTCTCAGACCAGGGCCACTTGTGGTCCCTTTTCAACAAATCTGTAAGCGGGGCTGCTCTTTTTCGAGTACCCCCTGATGAAAGGGCGGTAATAATTGGCAAGCCCAAAGAATGATTGCAGCTCCTTTACCTTGGTCGGGGCCTGCCACTCAGTGATAGCACGGACCTTCTCCTTGTCCATGCGTATAGTTCCTCCCCTTATCCAGTGGCCGAGGAACATAATTTCGTGCTGCGCGAATGAGGAGAGAAGTTTATATGAAAGTCTCACAAGAAGGATGGAATCGTGGAATTGATTGGAGTTAGATAAGTTCCTTAAGCTAAGGTAACTCCAGGATACAGGGACGAAGTGGCCTACTAGGGTTTTCTTAGGACTCTAAGAATAAGAAGAGCTTATTCATTCCACTTTCCTTTTTCCTTTCAAGGAAGAGTTTTCTTAGATCAATGAAGGAGAAGGAAGAGGGCACAGGAGATTCGATTCAGTCAGCTTGGTTCTTGACTTTGCCATTTCAAAAGCACTATTCAAGTGAAGTGCAAGATCCATGACCCGACCGCTTAGCCTCTGTAGGGGGAAGATCATACCGGAAAGAAATTCTGCCTTTAAAGAAAGAAGGACTTTCAGGTAAGCATGCATAGCTTGATGGGAAAGAGAATAGAAGGAGTAGGTCCTCTTATAGTATAAGTATCCCTCTATCCATCTGTCTTGCATTGCTTTGCTTCACTGGAGCTTATATAAAGCGATACACAGAAGAGAGAGAATCTGTCTGTCTTTATAGTGCAGATGGTGTAAGCTTTACTACCATCAAAGCTTCCGGTTCTATTCCTTTTTGTTTGAAGTAAAGGCTTGTTATCGACGAATAAATAAGCTCTTTCTACTGTGCCCTAAAAGCTCATCCTAAGGAAAGCAGTTTTCGCTCGAGAAGATAGCTTAAGTTATAGTTATCACAGCTAAAGCGATAGCAACTCATGAACGAAGTGCTCGACCATAGGGAACGAGCGGAATCAAAGTAGCGAGTTAAGGGTTAGGTAAGTCTCAGAAAACTTGGGTATCTTCTATCAGGGTGATAGACTTACATTTTGACAATGGCACATAGCTGGAGCGCCCTTCTTCTATCTTCTATCCTCTCATATTATGCCAAGCCTTTCTCGGCCAAATGATAGAGGCGCAGGAGATTCATTCGGGTTCTCAGCTAGCTGCCATCTAGAGATCTTCCTGCTTCATTTCCGGATAACTGAACTGAGAGGTGCCCAGAAATGCGGAGCCCTTATACCATACCGATTGATGTACTTTACTTCAGTCCGAGTACTGAAAGACGTGACAAAATCAACACCTGGTACTGACGAGCTACCCCTGTACGAAGATGGTGGGGAAAGTCACTTCGTACCCTTCCCTAGCTCTTGAGTTAATGAATTCAGTAGTAGCTGAGTTCTGACTTCTTACCGAGCTATGTGACTCTATACCCGAACGAGGGGAATTTCATAATACTTGAAAGGAGAAAGAGAAAGAGCTACATACTTCTTGTAATACCTGGAACGGGCGAACGAGAAGAAAGTCAAGTGTGAAGTTTAGTCTACCGGAGCTCATCTATTCTCTTAGTAAACGATATTCATTTCAATAGGAAGAGAGAAAGTTAGACAAGAATTCTCATAGATAAGAGAGATTCGTTCTGCCCTTTGCTTTTATAGTCAAGTGAGGTAGTCCTCTCCCAGGAGCTTAGCCTTGTGTGACCTGAAATGGGTCGGCGACAGCCGGGATACCAGAGGGCATAAATTCCAATCTGACTTCAGAAGCAAAAGTAGAAACTGAAACTCTTATTCTTTCAGTAGAGGGGGATCCATGTTCCAGTAATTGGTGTAAAAAGATATGCCTT
>Ga0307513_10001565_pt1:0-17500 | contig 32813 bp, 20 predicted proteins | sample 15_EM_MG_FD_202174 | JGI IMG/M metagenome (GOLD analysis project Ga0307513, IMG submission 202174) | Populus trichocarpa ectomycorrhiza microbial communities from riparian zone in the Pacific Northwest, United States - 15_EM | ecosystem: Host-associated > Plants > Roots > Unclassified... | reverse complement strand
AGTGGTCCATTCATGCCTCTTCCCGAAAGCTTGATTAGATAGGGGAAAAGGTGAAAGAACGGAATCCATTCATTAATGGATCCGCCCAACTATCAATCGAAGGGGAAGCCTGCGCCACGTGTTATTATGCCAGTCCCTCAAGCCTATGCCCTGACTTTTACTTTTGCCCATCGAGCGAGTGAAAATGTGGAATCTTTTAGGTTTGCTAGCCCGTTGATCCCTGCTTTCCTAGACTCAGGAGAAACTGCCTTTCAAACTGGCTTTATTTCTTATATACCAGGAGACAAGCGCATAAAATAAATTTATATAAGGACGGAGTTTCTCGCATTCATTACGAGTCATAAAGTCAGGAGTAGCTACTATTGGAAGGAAAGCCCCCCTTGGGGTAATGTAAAATTAGCTTATCGGCCTAAACTAAACTTCCAAAAGTTATGGACCTCGAAGCCTTAAACTTGATGCTCTCTCGTTTCGGGGCACGACAGAAGCTTGGAGAAAAAGAAGAAAAGCTTGATTGATAAGGGGTGAGGCGAGCTTGATTGATAAGGGGGAAGGATGAAATCGTCTTTTTATTCGATTCGAGAGTTCAAGTTAAAGTAGCTCGGTCTAGTTCCTTCCAACCGCCTTTTAAGCCAACAAGTAGTAAGTCGGCGAGTCAGCCTTCCAGTTCGAGTGCCAGGGGAAAGCTTCCAAGCCCGACATTCAGGGTCTCAGAACTTGAGGTTCGTGCGGGAAAGAGAAAGTTGGTCACTAGGAAATCCCCAAGATCGGGGCTAAGAAGTTGGAGGAAGGAAAGCGAAGGTTCACTCGCCCTAATCAATAAGCAGGAGAGGAAAGCAAGGTGGATTGATAGATTACTAATCTGGCCCCAGTCAAAGACTGAGGAAGGGACCCAGCAAGTCAAGTCAAATCCGAAGACGACCTTCATTTGATAAAGTCAGAAGAGATTGATTGGCAAAAGCCCTATCAAAAAGTAAGAGAGATGAAAGAAAGCAAAGGATTCAATCCAGCCCCTTCTACTAGAAAGCGGCTACCTTGTTACGACGTGCAAAAGAGAGTTGGCTATCAAAGAACGAGGGGATTATTTCGAAAGAGCAAAGAGAATAGCTTCTTCTATAACAGAGACAAGAAGCCCTAGTTTCAAATCTAGCGGATTGGATACATCCACATGATAAGAAAGCTAAGAGGGGGGGGATTTGCACAAAGAAATAGAAAGAAAAGCCCTATACTATATATGCTAAGGCGAAAAGACTAGCATTCGACCCTATTGTTCACAAGCTATCAATCTTCTTCGGGGATAGCTTCTACTTTTGATCTGACTCCATAAAATTTCCTTTTTAATGAATAAGGCTAGGCATCCCCTTTCTTTGGTGGGCTTTCTTCTATTGATCGGATTCACTATTCCGAATTACCGGATTTAGCGACAAAGCCCTATTCGATAGCATCCTATTCATAGGAGACGTCTTTCTCTTCCCTTCCTTACTAATGGGCAATCAGTCCAAGGGGCACTCTTAGGTCAATCAGGCCAGGCTTGGCACCTTTCCCACTAGTCAAGCAGGCTAGGCCCCAATAAAGAGAGTTGGCTAGGTATGGCACTTCCTTTCAAACATCAGGCATATTCAAGGCACCAGCTTCTTCCCTGCAATAATAAATAGCTAGAGTCGAGAGCAGCTCCTTGGCTCTCTCCTTTCTTATAATCTCAGATGGACATTCAAAAGGCATTTTTAGAATCATATGAATGTGCACCCTATGATTCCTAAGACCCTTCTCTCAAAGCAGTTCCTTCACCCCTATTAGTTAGTAAAGCTTGGATTCATGGATACGATCACAGCCTATTCTGTTACTATTGATTCAACCTCCTCGGGAACGGAATCCTACCCTTTTGATATGTCAGCCAAACAGCCCAGATGGGACGAGACTAGTCCGGTCAACAGAGACTAAATGAGACCTCAGATTCAGTACTCTCAGTACTCCCAGACCAGGGCTTTGGATCCCCATGACAATCTCTCCTTCACTCGGCAGGGCACGGGCATCCGCCTTAATCTTAATAAAAGATAAAATACGATTGATTGAAGCAGGCAACGAAGGGGACGAAGTAGCAGCAGCTTTATACGAGATTGGGCAGATTGCCAAGACCCCTTTGACTTTTATAACGTAGTTGGGGATTCGGCCTGGTTCCATAGAGGGAAGAACGCGGACTTCTCCGTCAAAGCACAGGGAAATATGGAAGATTTTCATACTGAGATTGGTAAACCCGACACCAATTGATGGAATGAGATGAGGTCCTACCTTTCATAGTTACCTTAGCCCGGTAAACCCGAAAAGCTGGTGGAAAAAAACGTCCGCTCGGATTATAGTATTTTATTACCAAGCTGACGATCACCTCATATTGATAAAAAGTCTCGAGATTGAAATGGGACAGCAGGATCCCTTAACTCTTGTGTTCTGTGTGCAGCTTTAACGCAGAACTTCGATTTCCATTTATTGATTTAGTCAATCCAGCCCAGCAGTTAACTAAAAACAGAGTTAACATGACCAACTTGAACATCGTTTCGAGAAAACCCATCAGACGAACGATCCAAAGCGACTAGTAGGGGAGAGTGGACCTTATCCCATTACTTCCTCTCGTCTGGAATGGAGGGACGGGCAAGTTGACAACCTTGTGGAGCTAGAAGCACCATTAAAGTAACACTCTACTTCTTCCCGAGTCCTTCTTACAACCTAGGTTTCACTTTCTATCTAGCCTCAGCTCGGCGACTAGAAGCAAGATTCCATCAGCTATTTACATAGCCTAAAGGTTTTTTTCCAGAAACTAAAGGAGCAAGATCTAGCTACAAAAAGATCCAATCTAAGACTCTCTTTTCCTTCCTTATCTACTAGAACTTTAGGAAAGCTTGGAAGCTACTTGCAGTGAATGAAGGAATGCCTTCTTAGGCCGTAAGCTCATTGGTTTAAGAGCTACTCCGCTTCTCGCTAACAGCCCTATTCGCTTAGCTAATTGACTCGGGTATTCCCATTGCTTCAGGTATTTTATTACCAAACCAACCGTTGCATCTAGCTACAAAGAAAGACAGAAGACATTGATTGGTTCACGCACCTTCTGTCATTTCACTTCACTACCAGCGCAGTCGCAGTCCAATTCTCTTTCTCTATCTCCTAATTCTCTGTTTAACTCATCCCCTACCTATCTTTCGAGCATACCTTTCTCCTTTCAACCAATGCCATTCACACCATACCCAGTCCAAAAGACTCACCAGCCCCGTCACAAGTCCGTAATTCTAAGGGTAAAGTCCTTCTTTCTCTCTTTCCTACGTCTTATCCCCGTCAGTCTGCTCAATAGATATAGATAGGCAGGAAGCCCTATTTGAGTAAGGGAAGCTTGGCTTTCCTAGTTCTTCCTGTAGATTCCCTACCAAAGAAATAATGAATCGAATCTGTGGACATCCTCTATTCTGATTCTTGTCAAAGGGTGACTCTCGAAAGAGGAAGGTGACTTCTAGAAAGCTCGATAGAGGAAAAGAAAGGTAAGAAAGAGATAAGACAAGAGAAGTTTGAGGGGGACAAGGAAGTTCTCATTTATAAAGTGAGCAAGGCGAAAGGGAGCTCTTTTTCCTAAAGCCAGGCAAGGCGGGAAGTGTACCATTACATGAGAAAAAGGCTTCAAAGAGAGTTCCAGAAAAGAAGCTCGAGATAGGAAAGCATCAAGCAAGAAAAGGCTTTTACTAAATAAGGCCGGTTCTCCTAAGCAATTAAAGGGCTGCGGCTTTCGCGGGCAATCCAGGTGCGCTTCCCTTCCTTAAGAATATATGATATTATAGCCACAAGAGGGGAGAGCATACGAGGTAGTGACCGAATGACCCAATCCATATATATAGCCTTTTAGGACTAAGATTCTTTACCCAGTAGCTTAATGGTAGAGCAAAGCTAGCCACTCAATTAAAGACAAGATAAAAAGAGAAAGAATAGTTGTACGAGACTGGAAAGCGAAAGTCAAGCTCGATGAAAGAGAGAGGAAAGCGAAAGATGCGCTCAAGTGAGTCAAGTCAGTCTGATTTGGCTAATTCATGAAAGTCAGGCTTTTCTTACTGAAAAGTGTTTCTTACCCCGGCCGCCATTCCTTAGGAAGCAATGCAAGACTGATTAGCTCATTATGCATAGTCATTCTTCACCCAGGCCTATCTTTATACTTTAAGAAGGAATGACCTACTTTTAGGGAAGGCAAACCTGGACTGGCTAGCTGACGCTGACCTTTTCTATCTAAATTACCTGCTTATAAAGCAAGTCCGTCTTTATAAGCTTGGCTCCGTGAATCTAGTCTTTGATGATGGGTAGTCGCTGTTGGTTAGGTAGATGTAAGGTAAGGAAAGCTAAGGAATGCAATCGCTCGCCCTAATCAATAAGCAGGAGAGGAAGGCGAAAGTGATTGAGGAAAGCGGCTTGCTGACAGAAATGATCTCGGGTTTCTTGCTTTCTTCTTAATGAATGTCGGGTTAAACTCTCTTGAAAGAGGATGAGCAAAGCCATCTCATAGGCCCTGTCCCGATATTGAGTCAAGCCCGGAAGTGGAATCGTATGAGTCTAGTCTGTCCCACTAACCTGGTATTCAATCCCCTTCTTTCCAGAGTGACCAAGAGTACATTCCTCGCTCGAGACATTCTACGCTTCGCTCCTAGCTTTTCCGAAAGACCGTATGTTGGGGCACGATTATGGTTGGACCTTATTCACAAGAAGATTGAATTCAAGCTTGGACATACATAGTGAAACAAGAAGAGTTTATCCGAGGGGGGGGTAACGATCCGATACTCCTTCTTTTCCTTATGGTCCCAATAACCTTATGAGCCCAAGAAGCTGTCTTTTCTAGTACCCCCAATTAAGATACTCCTTATAGGGGTAGCAGGAACTCCTTCTTCTTTCTTATATGTCCTCTACTTCTTCTTTGATGTCCTCTATTTGCTCTTATCTCCTACATGACAGGAATCTAGTTCGAGTTAGGTCTTTTTGAACTGGGAATCCGATAGCGGGAAAGAAAAAGAGTTCAACCTTCCTTTGGGCATAAGTTCAGATGTCAAAGCAGTTAGTTATTAAATAGCATTTCCCAGGCTTGTTGGTCCCCTTATTGACCAGACCTTGAAAAGGGACCTCTGTCTAAAGAAGTGTTGTCCTTCCTCTGTACCTACCCTGGAATGGCCGTACCTTAACAACCTTGATTGAGAATGTCCCACCCCAAGCCAGAGGTGATCAGAGTGAGGAGAGCTGTTGCTTCCCATTTGTGCTGTAGCTTGAAGTGAGAAGAGCTCTAACGCTCTTTGATTCCCTCCCGTTTCAGTGATCGCGAACAGTGAGTGCTATGCTAATAGCTTTCAGTGCTTCCACGCACACCAGAGAACGACTATGATCCGAACGTGAAGAAAACAGACCAGGGGAATAAGAGTGAAATCAAGGCGATGTGAGGTCGACTGTTCTGTTAAGGATAGACGATCGAAGTGAGATCCCGGAGCTTCTCGTTTCAGAGAGGGCGAGGGAGCATTCGACCTTTGTTTTGTTTTCATATCTTCTCAGTGCTCGCAACCTACTTCTGATCCCCGAAAAAAGATAGAGACTTGACGTGCCAGTTCCTGCCCCAGTTCCATTGTTGTTTGATCCGCTGTACCAGTTCTATCTGTTCCTTTTGTTGGTTTTGTCCCTGTTGAGGTGAGATCGACCTTACTATATATATATGTGGACTGATTTGGTTCAGTTGAGGGAGCTGCTTCTGAGCCACACTACTACACGGATTGATCCTGAAGTTGAACCTTTAATGTCGCACTATCAGTAACACTAACAGGTTTTTCCTAAAGCATTTGCATTGGCATAGTCAGCGACATCCAAGTCCCGCCGAGCTCCCGAATATAAGGTTTTGGAATCCGTGGCAGATAGATTAGCAAGATAGGGGGAAAATCTATCGGCCAAGTACTTCTGAATTCCCTCGATTCTGGCAAGAGTCCTTCTTTTCTTTCTGAAGAGATTCCCAAAAACATCTCTATTCCATCTGGATTTAAAGTGATCAAGCAGACTGGATTTAAAGTGATCAAGAGTCTCGAGAAGGTTGAGGTTGGGAAAGCACCATGAGGCAGCAGCAAGATCGGGGAATGTTGGGTGGACCATCCAAGCAGCTTCAAATCTAAAAGGCTTAAGTGAAGGAAGGGGGGAGGGGAGACCTTCAAGCTCGATGAGCATAGGGCAGTGGTCAGAGTGGGTTCTGGGGAGATGGGAAACCCCTTCCTTCACTTAAGCTCAGGGAATAGGGATTTCCAGAGGGTATTAGCAAGAGTTCTATCCAATCTTTCTTTGATAAGGTTGGGGCCATGGCGACAATTAGTCCAGGTATAGCGAGGCCCTTTGAAGCCAAGATCAATAAGATTGCAGGCATTTAAAACACTATTAAACTTATAGCATCTCAGATGATTAACAGGACCACCATACTTCTCAGACTGAGATCCGACCTCATTGAAATCCCCAGTCACGAGCCAGGGGAGAGAGTGCTCAGCAGCGCATTTACTATTGGGCTGAAGGGAATCCCATAGCTTTCTAGTAGAAGGGGCTTTCTTTCTGGGATTGGGGCTGGCATAAACCGCTGTGCAAAGCCAGTCGAAATCTCAGAAAGAAATAATAGCATCAATCTTCTGAGTGGTTTGCGAAAGCACTCTCACATTGACAACCCCGGGATTCCATAACATCCACATGCCACCCGAACGCCCCACTGAGTCAACCACAACTTTCTCACCATAACCAATACGGCCCTTACTTAAAAGGGCTTCAGCCGCAACTGTGCCAGAGATTCTGGTTTCAAGAACAAAAATCACCTCTGGAGCATATACTCTGATCAAATCGCGAATGTTACGCAGGAACGTGCGGCTACCCGCACCTCTACTGTTCCAAGAAAGAATCTTCATGGAAGAACTAGGAGAGGGTGGGAGTGGCCTCTGCTCTCGATCGAGGCCCAGTTGAGCAAATCGTTCCAGAACGTCCCTCCTCAGGGAGACTTCGAACAGGGGCGGATCCCCCCACGCTTGACCCATCTCCACAATCGCGTTCACAGTGCGAACACTCGGGAGTACCGACACAAGATCCGGTGTTACTAACTCTTCCAAGGCATAGAGATAAACAGCCTGGTTCTCTGGAGGTGTTACTTCAAGGTGGATCGGAGAACCGACCTAACTCTTGGTTATGTAAAGATCATGTTCGCCCGTCAGGTCACACTCTTTCTTGTCATAGCCGCATTCCAGTGAATACTGATGGAGTAGGGAATTGAAACATCTCTATTCTCGCAAGAGGTCATCTCCTCCATGCTGAGTGGGAAATGCCCTTGAATGGATTTCTCAATGAAACAAACCCCATACGGGAAGTGTGGGCCTTATCAATGAGAATTGAGAAAGAAACCCCAACCTTCTAGTAAGCTCCCGTCCACAACCCTATGATGGATGCTGTTGATATTTGTTTTCTTTCTCTAAGGCCAGTTACAGCTGTCTGATATGGGTATCTAAAGTCTAGTTTAAATGCGTAAGAGAGCCCTTCAGGAACTATCAAAGAGAAGGAAAAGGTTGATGAAGATAGGTTGCTGCTGTTGATCTCTCCTAGGTAGAAGAATACACAAGGCTGGGCCTAGATCAGAAGGAAAGAGCTGCTAAAGCTGTCTGTCACAAGAGGCCTCCCTTACTCAACTAGAATAGATAGAGTCAGGAAGTGAATGCCGAGTCCTAAAGGGAAGCAGTTATATTATCTCCTACATTCGACTAGCTACCATGGCTAGATCTAATTAGTTCTGTTCTGTCCTTGCTCTCTTCTTTCCTAGTAGCTCGGTTCTTAGGTAGCTTCCTATCCTATTAGCTATTAGCTCGTAGCTCTCTTCTTGTAGCTAGGTAGCTAGGTTCTTAGGTAGCTTCCTATCCGACTAGTAGGAAGCTAGTAGTCTATTAAAGACAGAAAATAGATAGAGCGTCAAGCGCAACCGATATCATCTATCATCCGCTCTTTCCTTCGTATCTGACTAGCTAGGCTGTTCCTAGTAGCTAGGTAGTTCCCAGCAGCTAGTAGCTCTCTTCTTGGATGGCTGTCTTAATGCAACCGATATCATCAGCTGCACTTATCCGCTCTTTTATCCGCTGTTAGGTTGTAGCTCTCTTCTTTCCTTTGGTAGTGGATCTTGCTGTTAGACGAAGAGCGGAGTGGAGCAAGGACATGAGATTAGTTACCCTGCGCTATTCCTAAATAAGGCTACGGAACGTAGTGAGCGCTTCCCAGTTGTGGAGCGGGAAGGTAGCTCTTTCCCTGCTAGTGAACTAAGTGCTGTTCTTAAGTCCCTTCTAATCTTCTTTTCTGCGCTAGTTGCTAAAGGTTATAACACGAGAAGACAGGTAAGAATGGATTCTATCTTCCTTATTGCTTGAAGGAAATACCCAGCTAGGACAGGTTAGAATGTATTAGATGGGCTGCTGCTAGGCCAAGAGCGTAGGAGCGGAGCGAATTAGCTTTCTCTTTCCTGTAGTGTTTAAACCTCTTGTTTAGTGCAGTTGTATGTGTGAAGGCTAGGTTCTTGAATGGTTTACCTGAGGTTTTTATTACTGTAGCTAGGGGGATGTAAGAGCGGAGCGAATCTCCCGCTTTAAGGAATTCTGAAACCTATAGACGTTATTAACTAACTCTAAAAGAAGAATACCTGAAGGAGAGTGCAGCTCTGATCGTAGACCACCCTCCTAGCTAGAGGGAGGAGCCTAAGGTCGTTTCCTGTAGTTCTCTCTTTCCTGGCTTTATAGTAGCTAAAGTTTCCTTACTCTTCTGTTAGTGGGATAAGGCCTCCCAGCTTCTTGTTTTCAGTTGGCGAACTTGCCTTTATATTATAGGCTATCCAATTGAAGTCTTAAAACCTCCTGTAGTAAGGGATTGTAATAGGGAACTAGCATGAGTAGGGTTAGCTCCTCTTTGATAAGTCCTTGAGTCCAATGAAAGCTTAAAATGAGAGTTAGAAGGCTTAGACTCCTGGATCTAATCTCTGCTTGTTGTTGAAGGACTTCTTCCCTGATTGATTCCTCAACCTAGGATAGATCAGCAGTGTCAACCTATTATGCATTGCAGCTTATCCGCTGCAGCTCTTAGGTCTTGGTAGCTAGTGGGAATGTAGGATAGCTCAAGTAAGTAATAGCTTAGACAATTAGTAGGGCACCAGTGCCTCTGATAAGAGAAAATAGGTCCACATGATCAACCGAAATTTCTATGGCCATTCTCTGCCCGAGCAAATGATGCTTTCAGGAAGGACGAATACAAGGTTTTTTTTCCCTACCTATCCCCTATCAAGGAAGGACATGAACAAGATGGGATAAGCGCATCGGAGAAGGAATAGGTTGCAGCTTTTGTTGGTCCTACCTAGTAGCTAGATGCTTTAGTAGCTAGCTGGTTTGGGAAGGAAGGACAGGTAAGAATGGTATTATATCCCTCATTTCTTGTTTTTCCTCTTGCTAGGTGATGAGAGTTTGACCTCTAGGAAGAAGACTTTATCCCTTAATGTAATGTGCTGGTAGTGGCATAAGGTGAGTGCTCTGATCTACGACCGCCTTCCTGTCTATAGGTTTAGAGGAAGCTAGGGGATATTCTAACCAATAGGATCTGGCTGCTGGTAGATAGTACAATAATCTATTTCCTGCTCTTAGGATGTAGCTTCATTTCCTTACCTGCACTGGTAGCTTCATAAGTCCTCCCCGTCTAGGTGCGGAGTTCATCCTAGCAACGAGCTTGTGCCATCTTCTCTTGTTCAATGCTCCAAGCTGAATTAGAAAACCAATGACAGAGAGGACTAAGCTGACAGCAGTGCCAGGTGATCCCTTTCCTTTAGGTCTTCCTCCAAAATAAAGAGCCTCGAGCTTAATTAAGAGATAATATGCTGAGGAGATTGACTCAAGAACAAATTTCATTAGGAGCTCTTTATTTTATATAGTAGAATTCAGACCTAACCATTAATCGAGAAGCGATGGGAACGACGGAACCTGTGAATGCAGAATCTTCTATTGAAAACGAATCCTAATGATGGCTTGAAAGGGAGGGTGGGATGGCGGAACGAACCAGGGACCAATTCATTTATTCTGATAGGTCATGGGCTAACCCTACAACTGAAATAGATATTGAAAGAGTCAATATTCGCCCGCGAAAGCTTGATTTTATTTGATTGCTAAATTGGGGGCGATCCTTTACGATAAAAGACAAAACAAAATAAAGATTCGTTATAACGCGAAATTCTCTATAAAGATTTTCTATAAATAGAAAGATATGTTTAGTTATATATCCAAACAAGATATCAAAATTCCTAATAGATTAGATGAAATCTCAAAGAATCCCATGATTCAGTGTATTATTCATTAAATACATGTATATCTTAATGAAAGATTTTTGAATCCTTTCATTCGCGAGGAGCTGGATGAGAAGAAACTCTCATGTCCGGTTCTGTAGTAGAGATGGAATTGAGAAACAACCATCAACTATAACCCCAAAAGAACCAGATTCCGTAAACAACATAGAGGAAGAATGGAGGGAATATCTTCTCGAGCTAAGATTCTTTGTTTCGGTAGATATGCTCTTCAGGCACTTGAACCCACTTGGATCATATCTAGACAAATAGAAGCAGAGCGACGAGCATTGAGCTTAGAGTCAGAAGATAAAACTGATGTGACCCGTGTGACAGATGAAGAAGAAGAAAAGCTTGATTGATAAGGGGCGCGATAGCAGCCTTACGGAACGACTTGATCAAAGTGATAAAGGAAAAACACACTCTCTCTATAAACCTTCTGCACAACACACGAACGGTGCCGTTACAAAACAAGAACCAGACGAAACATAGAGTATGCTACTTACCAAACTGTGGTAGAGGAGGCCTTCGAATCGAAATACAACAGCCGTATATGGTGGGGGATAACCAATAAGGAAACCTACTCAAGTTTACCCGGCTAGGGAGTGAATCTTTATATAATCACATTGACCCATTAGAAGCGGGAAGCTATACCATCGGTTACAAAGGAAGGAGGGACACCAACAAGAGATCTCTTTCTTGTTCCTATGCCGGACCAGCCAACAAAGGAATCTATGAAGTACGTGATCCCAGATCCGGATATTCAACACCACCTGCCATCTCGCCTTTCTGATTATTATTATCAAGTTATTATTATCAAGGGCTTCTTCCTCATTTATAGCAGCATTAACTCGTTGCACTTCATGGTCATCCAGACTAGGCGCAACCGAAAACCCCCCAATCACACGCTGTTCTTGATTTTGTGTTTTGATCTGTTTGTGTGACTGGTTTTACACTCTCAGCAGCTTTCGAAGTCTCACCCTGGCCTGCAACTGCTTTCTCCTTGGCTCCATTAGGGTTCGTAGTATCATCCTGCAAAGGTTCTTTGCCTTTATTTAGAACAGGTCTGGCCTTGCATTCATCTAGGCTGTGGCCTCTCATACGACAGAAGGAGCAAGACTTCGGGGGATTCTCGTAAATGATTCGTTGCCAGCGCCCAAACTTTCCCATCCCCAGCCAAATACGATTGGGCATATCCTTCAAGAGATCAACCAATACGCATACTCTAGCAACACTAGGCCTTGTAAGATTTTTGATTGGGGCGTCCTGTGTTCGTATTAAATCAGAACTCAGCCGGAACCTCAATACTGTGTAGTACCCGAAGATTTCTTACACGACGTCATTTGGTCTAGTTTAGTGATAGAGGTAGGTCAGCTTGATCAGGAGGGGACCGGCTTTTTATGCGACAAAAGCCTTGTGTCGCAGAATGAACCGAGACTCCTTCTATGCCTATTTCCCTCGGAGATAGACACATTCTTGTACTAATACAAAGAAGGGGGCCAAAAAGAGAACTTCTACTTATTGGGCCCCACTCTATTTATCTTTATGCCTGGCCGCAGGAAGAGCGAACTAGTCTCTTAGACAATTAGTAGGGCACCCTAGTCTTTCCTGTAGGAACAATAAATAGCCGACTAGTCTGTTACACAATCTTATGGTATATCTGGTTTCTTTCCTTTATGCTCGTATCGCTTAACTCCAGCAACATCAACTCATCCCCCGCCCAACTCTTACACAATCAGTTGTGGAGGACTCAGATAGGTCCCCCTCTTCTGTATATTCTAAGTAACTCGGAGATAGAGCTAGTATTGGACCACGACCTTGACTTGAATTTGACAAAACTAACCTCACATAGATTTCTTGCAAGAAATCGATACAAGACATTCCTACGCGGGAGATAGCCCAAGAGAGTAGATTTGCACGTGGAATAAATCCATATAATAGTATGGCATAATCTATGATTCAGATACTCAAAAAATGACCAGACAACCTGGAGGCACTTATCTCACCTTGAAATAAAGGAAGGTGGGCCGATATGGAAATCCTAACAAAACCAAACGCACGCCTACTCTCTTATTTAGAACCAGCAAGGCGCTTTGCCTTACCTATGATGCGGAGATAGAAGGCTACTTCCCTGCCCTGAGAGGAGGTATCGGAGACAAAGACTCGAAAAAAGCCTCCCTTTGTCCCACTTCTTAAATCTAGTGTAAATATCCCCCTCTCCATGAGTGGAAATGCACTCGATCTGTCCATCCTCATACATTGTTCTAGTAAGGCAGCGCTTTCAGGCTAGTATGATGTTTCGTTCTTCCTAGACAGGTTTTCATACCTTAGATGCCCCTTACTAGTACTTGATTTGACGTGACAGGCCTCACACTGACGAGTCTTCGGCTATAGAGAAGGCCATTGAATAGATAGACTGAGATCTGATCAGAGGATGCTTCTCCCCCTCCAACCAATCATTACGGATAGGAAAAAAATGGCTTACTCACCCATAGTATTAGGGGGCTTTCCTTCAAAAGGAGCGAACCCTTTCCCAAACTATGGATAACACGGGACAACCAGTTACTAGTACTTGGGGGGGAGCGGCATTCTCGGGCTACCCCTGCCTTTTGGATAAGCGTACCAGTAGCGGCGTCACAGTCTCCGGCCTCGGTTCCCAGAAGAAAACTACCCTCGATCTCAACACCTTTTTTTTTAATAAGGACTCCGCTGAGAAGGATTCTCGTGTCAACTATTATGTTCAAAGACAGGCCTCAAACTGACGATTATGCCTTTTATTGCTTGTGAAATTTCCATAGATAGAATAGAAATTAGGCCATCTCCTCAGAGGCGGCTTTGCCCCTTTTCAGTAGGGGTCTTTGCCTATTCTCATCTGAGATAGCGTCTCATGACACCCATACCAAAATAAGTCGTTGACCCAGCTACGATCAGCACTTCCCGCAGAATGAGAAAAGGGCATCCCGAAGAGTCTTTATTTTAAAATAGGGGTTGGAACCATAAAGAGTAGCATTCTAATTTATGAGTTGGCCCCTAATAGCCCCGCTTCCAGCATGACATTGAAATAAGGGTACTCTCGACTTTACACATTCATTCCTTCATCTCTTCGGGCGGACTCTTGAGATTTCCTCCCAAACCACGAAAGGCGTTGAAAGATAAGAGCCCTACTTTCTTGATCCATCTATGGGGAATCCCCTATTAGGTTAGGCATTGGGGGCCTCCAAAGAAAGACACTCAATCCTGTACAAAACTTAAACGTCCCATTATCAGCGTCCCATTCTACGCAATTAAATCCTTTCCCAAAAGGGAGGACGCACCTCTGGTGTACCAGTTATCGTGCCCACGGTAAACGCTGGGTAGCCAAGTGCGGAGCGGATAACTGCTGAAAGCATCTAAGTAGTAAGCCCACTAAAGTGAATATTAAAGAAAGATTTTCTTTCATGTTGATCTCTCTCTCTTCTGCCACTTGTACGAATACAGTTTTTGGGCTTATTCTTGGAGGAAGATCTGCTTGAGAGCATCGTACCGTCCTTGCCTTTTAGGAAACGGCACTGAACCATGAAGCAAGACCTTCACCCCCTGATCGAATAGAGCCAACCTTCCTCTATGTGCTGTCGAAAATAAAAGGAAAGGCTTGATCTGGACAGGACAGGAGCGGGGCCAGAGACCAAACAACCACACTTACGGATTGGGAGGAAGTTGGATATCGTAAGCGGAAAGCTCCCTTTTGCGACTCTTTAGGGCTAATGCTTCTGTCTCAAACGAGTTCACACACCGCCCGTCACACTATTGGAGCTGGCCATGCCCGAAGTCGTGACCTTCACCGCTAGGCACTGAACCGAATCTGAAACTAGGACTGGAAGAGCTGGAAACCGATAACTGAAAACCTTGTTTCATCAAATTGCACCTATCTTCGACTGCTTGAAGATCCGGTTCACCAAGTCCATGCTTCAACTACGAGAATATGATGAAGATATCGGACGCTCTGACCTATGGCTTCTGCAAAGAAAGGTGGACCCTCTTAATGCAACAAAAAAAGTGGACCTTGGAACGCCCAGAGGAGCAGCAATGAACTGCAAGTCACCGGCTGGGATCAGAATCTGATACGACATACGACGGGACACGCGTTAACGACCAGACGCCCTGCCCTAACTTAACTGGTTTAGCCGCGACTCGGCTTTTGACTCTGATCAGAGTTTAGCCAATTATGATTCTGTCTTAACCGCTGGCTACTTTATCTTCATAATATAAATACGAATAGGCAAGTGGTTTTCTCGATGAACTCCTTCCTTTCCTGCGCAAGCGAAGCGTCATAAATGGCTTGGTTTTTAAGAGAGAGTTAGGAAAGGAGCTAGCCAGCAGACAGGGAACAGGGAAAGAGCAGCTAGCCTGTTAAGGAGACCCATTTACTGGAGACAGATAAAGAGTCCGGGGGCTCAATACACACCATTACTATTTGAAGAGAGTTTCTCTCCTTATCACGTCCTTCCTTTTCCGGGACTCTACAGCAACAGATCGACTGGGCCTTCAATGACAAGGAACTGCCACTCCCACTGAACCTGAACTGCCCATTCTTCATACGAGACAGATCGGGTTGCCAGAAGTTCTAAGGTAAAAAGAGTCATTTCACCCGGGGAAGTCTCTCGGTGTTCCTTGCTTTTATCTATTCGTCATCGGTAGGAGCATACTTGGATCACTATTTTCTTGCTAAGTATAAGTAGCATGCCCCGCATACTCTGTAGCTCAGCCATTCGAAACTGGAATTTGGCCATAGTGGCGGTCGCCTACCTACCTGGAAGTAGTGGATTCTGATCTTATTCCTCCATCCATTCTTTTGTGTTTCTGTGTTACCAATTGCCATTGGAACTACTGCTTCTCGATCTGTTGTTACTATGCTCTTTCTTTTTCTAAGGCGACTTTCTCATTACATTAATCTAATAGGGGCCTTTCTTTCATAAAAGAAGGAAGCCTCCCCTATCCTTTAAAGCCGTAAAGTCAGTAATTGGAGTCTTTGTTTCTTCATCACTTGGAAAGTGGACATTCCTTTTTTTGAATGGTTTTTTTGGTATGGTACCTTCTGAATCGCGGTTCGCTTTTGTGGTGTCTTCAACTCCTTTGATTTGTTTTGGTTCTCCAGTCTTCTGCTTGTGTCTCTAGGACTCTTGTCGTTCAACTTCTTCGAACATTTGTTTTTTTCTTTGGTGTGGTCTTCTTGTTTTTCTGCACTTTTGGCTCCTTCTAATCATTGTGGTTGCACGGCCTCTTCGTCTGCTTCTGTTCCCACGCTGTAATCAAAGAAGCAGTACCCAATATGCCTCTAGAAAGATCAGAAGTGATCAGAGCTGTAATTATACGTACATGTAAAGAACTCAAACGTGACAACGGTATGATAATACGATATGATGACAATGCTGCAGTTGTCATTGATCAAGAAGGAAATCCAAAAGGAAGTAGAGTTTTTGGTTTTATTGCCCGGGAATTGAGACAGTTTCATTTGACAAAAAGAGTTTCATTAGCTCCTGAGGTATTATAAGATGAGACCATGATATAGTAGGGTATCTGAAATAGATTAATTAGTAGATTGTGTGACGGTACCTGGTTGCGATCAGATGTAGGAGAGAAGTTCGTTTAGGAGCCCCTTATCAATCAAGATACGTTTACTCTTGAATTTCTTCGTGAGATTTGTGATCGCTCTTTCCTCCCGCCTCGCTGGTCCTCCAAATCCCCTTGAGTATTCAAAGACAAATTGTTTGATCATTTTTTCTTGCCCCTTATGGAAAACTCAAGCAAGGTGTTGATTTTGCTTTTCAAATAAAGGTCTTCTTCGAAAGAACCAGAGTTAGCCGAGTAGCTCGAGCCTTCATTTATGAAAAGCTGAAAAACGGAAAACTGGGGCCCTTTACATGAATACGAAGAGTGGGCTGGAAAACCAGAAACGGAATACCTAGGTCGCAAGGCAAGGAAGGACGGAACCCCACTTCGACTCACCAAGGAGAAGGTAAGTACTGTTATATCGTTTCTTCTGAAGTGATATAGATCAATGCCTGGACTGGGGGGGCGTCGGCCCAAGGGAAAACGTTTGCAGATGCGACCATGAATCGAACCAGATCGAAACATTCAGCTGTCGACGGACAAACTTTGCCGGAACGTCGACCGCAAACGAAGGATGGCCAGGCCCCGGTTCCCAGGGGTAGGGTATTCCCTATTATGAGCCTACTCAGATCAGAAGTACACTAGTGGATTCTCTTTCGCCTATCGGCCGGCCGGCTTTAAGCAACCTTCGCATTTCCTGCTGAGATCCCAAGTCTCCAAGTGGGCCCTCTTGGCCACCCACGACCTTGGCTTTTTAGAGAATCCCGCTCCTGTGTCGTAGGACTTGTAGCTCGGCAGTCCACCGGGTGGGTTTGTTTATCCTTCCAGTTTCGAGTGTCTTCTTGGATAGTTATAGCGGCCCATAGGCGCGAGATGTACCTTGTGGGGGGGGCGGCGGTCCCCTGGACATAGTCCTTTCAGGCAGTGGCCGTTTAGTCCATGGTCCATTGGATGGTCGGTGCAAGGCCAGAAATTGGAACACATTGATTCCGCTCGTTCCCGTCCTTCGCTTCAGGGCCTGTCCCTCGGTGTGGTCAGTACTCCATACTGTCGGGCAGCGAAGCTTACACTTGTTCACTAATTATGACGGTTCACCAGGGCCTCTTTCCTCCTCCCTTTTCTGCTCACTCGTAGGGGTCCGGACCCCCACAAAGGGGGAGGGAGTCGACTGAACATCTCAGCCATTGGCGGGAATTTCGCCCGCATCCGATCCCCAATTCTTGTTCACCCCGGATGATCGTGTTGGGTGAATTGTGACCTCGTACGATCGTGTCGGGTGAGCAACAGCCGCTTCGTCACAGTACTGACTTATGGGCTAACGGGTCACACTTTGGCCAAGTATCCTACAAAGAGACTCCCGAGAGCCAGAAGTATTAAAGGAATGGCCATAGGAATGGGCGCATCATGACATCGTAAGATGTCTCGCCCGAATGAATTAGTTGGTACTAGAAATGTTAGAAAAAGTGAACGAAAAGAGTAATAAGAAGTGAAAAGGACAGAGACACTTCCCAACCAGAAAGCAAAGTTCCCACTGATGGTATA